>Ga0181518_10000013_pt1 | contig 211890 bp, 185 predicted proteins | sample PEATcosm2014_Bin_28_FD_119751 | JGI IMG/M metagenome (GOLD analysis project Ga0181518, IMG submission 119751) | Peatland microbial communities from MTU Mesocosm Facility, Houghton, MI, USA - PEATcosm2014_Bin01_60_metaG | ecosystem: Environmental > Terrestrial > Soil > Wetlands > Peat | place...
CAGAATTAAGTACAACACAGTGCGGACTGATGACATGAATGCGCGGATGTACTTCATAATTATCAACACGGTTCCCTGATACGCGGTATGGTTCTCCTCTCCGCGGGCAAGCATGGTGCGTTGGACCTTATGTGTAGTTAGAGACCTGATTAACTGAGGTGGTCCCGGTAGTTCGAACAGTTATGCTGTTTTTTAAGTGGAAGTTCTGTTGTACGGTTCAGGCTGCCAGGTTTGCTGGCAGGCGGTTGAAGTATACCTGCTGAATGGGCAATCACTGCGGGCAAATGTCCAAAGAGTGTTACACCTGCACCCTGATGGGTACAAACGAGCCTGGAGGTAAAACCCTTGGAAATCAATCCCGATATTAAGCACTTCAACTACTACGATGATTGGAAATCCGAGGTTTTAGAATGTCCGCGGTGTCACTGGAGCGGGAAGTTCACGGACGGATCGGTTAGCTACTACAAGGAGCTGATGGATAGCACTTGTCCTAAATGTGATTTTGCTCATGCCCCCATGCTGGCGACCGTGAACTATCCGACACTTGATGAGATGCGGTCCTCCGGGGACCCTAGCGCCGTTCTCCAGGCTGGGGTGATGGAGCAGTTGCGGAAAAACTATGAAGCGCAAAAGTTGAGAAGCAGCGGCCAGTTGCCTGATTTGGATGTCCCCTCTTTCGCGTTAGTCTGGGACTTTATTGAGGTTCATGACGAACATCGTACAGTGCTTCGATATGGCGACCGGGTGTTGTTTTCGGAACCAGCTGTTTGGGAGGGGTATCAGCGGTTTGAGGAAGTCTGCAAAATCGTTCGCGAAAAATACGGCAGCAAGGTCACCGACCTTGTGCCGACAAGTGCCAGTGAGCTGTACCTCTGGGGCGATGTTTTGTCGGCTCCAGATTTCGTAGACAAGGTTCGTCGAGAGGTATTTGGCAACTAAAAGGACCCCGCAAATCCTGGCCATGTCGTGTAACAACATTCGTCAGAACGCATGTCGAATGACTATTGCACGGGGACATTGAAAGCTGATCAGTACCGAAAAGTCGGCATCTCAAGACCAATCTCGACGCCGCACGAACAAAATGGGGTTGGTTCCCCTCCGCACCGGGGATCCCCGGCGATTCGGAGTTCCCAACGACCGGGGCCCCCAAGAAGCGGCACTTGCTTCATGGGGTGGTAGCAAGCGCTTTTTGCACGTTCGGGTGGCTGACCACTGTCCACTGACCACTGGCTGGTGTCCCTATTCCCTACTCCCTATTCCCTACTCCCTATTCCCTATTCCCTGCTCCTTGTTCCACGCCCATATTTACGCATATAATTCCAGGAAGCTCATCCATATTGACACATATATTTCCAACAATTTACGCATAATGACGCATATATACCCTCAAAAACCACACCCATATCTACGCATAAGACCCTTTCGCTGCCTTACCTGACCCCTGGTCCCTGATCCCTGACCCCTGTTTTTGTACCCGTTTTGTGATGAAGTAGCTGTATCTATATCCACACATTTAACCCTCCAAATAGCCCCAACTTTCGCAAAAAAGTGCATCCGGAACGCCACTTCGCCACCCTCCCCTCGCCCCCCTCTGCGTGTTCCATCCGGTACACTTCACTCTCCCTCACGCCCAGCCGCCCTGCCAACTCTGCACCGGAATCCACAATTCACGCCGTACGGTCTGTAGCCAACCTTGAATCTTGACTCCCTTGTCCTGTACCACCCGGAAGGCCATACTCGCCTCATCCAGCACTCGCAGCCCCTCTTCCGATCCCAGTTTCCGCATACCAACTCCATTCCTTTCAATCACTTGTCATTTATCTCCCTATTCCCTGCCGGTCCCCAGCGATTCGGGGTCCCCAACGAGCGATCTTTGCTCGTTGGGGTGAAGGGACAGGTCTTCGTCGCTGGGGTGGCTATTCCCTTATCTGGATCTCCATGACCCCGACAATGCCGAGCCGAAGGCGTCTGCCCCACCGCAGGTGGCTTTCTCCGCACCCCAGATAACCCAAATTTTCGCAAAAAACCCCCTAATTATATGCAAAGGTGATTTGGTGCGTTTGCCACGCGTTTTTGATCTATAACCAGAGATCAGGCTCTTCAGCGGATGTTATTTGTAAGCTGAGGAAGCTACCGGGTTCCCTGGTGTGCGATTTTTCTTACTTGGGGCGGCTGTCCACTGACTGCTAATCACTGATCACTAGCCTTAAATCATGTGATGTAAATTACGTGTGATGTATATCTTTACTGCATATTAGCCCAATATGTGCAAAATTGAACACCACAGGTGTGACGTAGGTCACTGCCTGCCCGTATTGCCCCTGCGTAACTTCACTTTCAACCATCGGGGAACCATGGGCGGCTCCCTCAGGGGGTCCTAGCCGCCACGGCTTCTCCGGTTCCTGCATACACGGAGCGAGGTAGGCATGGGTCAATCAATTTGGAATTCGATGCAGCAGAAGGGCTACAGCCGCAGGGACTTCTTACAGTTCTGCGCTGCCGCCGCAACCGTGGCCGGGCTGGGTAAATCCGGCGTGGCTCAGGTCGTCTCAGCCTTCGAAAAGAAGGAAAAACCGGCTGTGGTCTGGATGCACTTCCAGGAGTGCACCTGCTGCAGCGAGTCCTTTATCCGGGCGTCGCACCCCATTGTTTTGGACGTGCTGCTCGACGTGCTGTCGCTCAACTACACCGAGACGTTGATGGCTGCCTCCGGCTTCCAGGCCGAGAAAAGCCTCAGCGACACCATCGAAAAAAACAAGGGCAAGTACATCGTGCTGGTCGAGGGCGCTGTGCCAACCCACGACGGCGGTGTCTACTGCATGATCGGCGGCAAGACCGCCGAATCCATCCTGCAGACCGTCTCCAAGGACGCGGCCGCGATCGTGGCCTGGGGCAGTTGCGCCTCCAATGGTTGTATTCAGGCGGCTAAGCCCAACCCCACCGGCTCCACGCCCATTCACAAGCTGGTCGATAAAACGGTGATCAACGTCCCCGGATGCCCGCCCATCGCCGACGTGATGATGGCCGTGGTCACTCATCTCTTGGTCCTGGGACAGATTCCGGCGCTCGACTCGCAGGGCCGGCCAAAGGAGTTTTATGGCCGCCGCGTTCACGACACCTGCTACCGCCGCCCCTGCTACGATGCCGGCCTGTTCGTCGAGTCCTTTGACGACGAAAACGCGCGCAAGGGCTATTGCCTTTACAAGGTTGGATGCCGCGGTCCTGTTACCTACAACGCCTGCTCGGTGACCAAATGGAACGAGGGCACCAGCTATCCCATCCAGTCCGGCCACGGCTGCATCGGTTGCAGCGAGGAAGGCTTCTGGGACAACGGCCCGTTCTATCAGCACCTGGCCTCCTTCCCCGGCTTCGGCGTCGAAAGTACGGCGGATACCGTTGGCGCGGTGGTGGGAGTGGCCACGCTGGCCGGTGTTGCTGCCCACGCGGTGGTGACTAACATTCGCAAACGCAAAGTGATTGCGGAAGTTCACACAGAAGATCAGAAGGAGTCGTAAGAGCCCATGACACGCATAGTCGTCGATCCGATAACTCGTATTGAAGGCCACCTCCGCATCGAGGCAGTGGTGGAAAATGGCGTCATCACCGACGCATTCAGCGCCGGCACCATGGTGCGCGGCATAGAGAAGATCCTCATTGGCCGTGATCCCCGCGATGCCTGGGCCTTCACCGAACGCGTCTGCGGCGTCTGCACAACCGTGCATGCTCTCGCCAGCGTGCGCGCCGTGGAAAATGCACTGGGGATTACCATCCCCCCCACGGCTGAACTGATCCGCAGCATTATGATGACCACGCAGTACGTGCAGGATCACGTGATCCACTTCTATCACCTGCACGCGCTCGACTGGGTGGACATCGTCAACGCTCTCAAGGCCGATCCCAAAAAGGCTGCCGAACTGGCGCAGTCTTTCTCTAAGTGGGACAAAAACACGCCCGCCTATTTCACAGAGGTGCAGGACAAGGTCAAGGCCTTCGCAGCCAGCGGCCTGGGCATCTTCGCCAACGGCTATTGGGGCCATCCAGCCTACAAGCTGCCACCGGAGGTGAACCTCATCGCCGTGGCTCACTATCTGGATGCTCTCGAATGGCAAAAGGAAATCTGCAAGATCCACGCGGTCTTCGGCGGCAAGAACCCGCACCCAAATTATCTAGTGGGCGGAGTTCCCTGTTCCATCAACGTGAATGAAGTGGCCGCCATCAACTCCGACCGGCTCAACCTGGTCAAGCGGCTCATCGATCAGGCGGATGAATTCCTTAACCAGGTCTATATCCCCGACCTGCTGACTGTCGCCGGCTTCTACAAGGACTGGGCCAGCCATGGCGGCGGATTGTCCAACTATCTAAGTTACGGCGAGTTCCCCACCAAGGGTTACAACCAACCAGACTCCTTCAAGTATCCGCGTGGCGTGGTGCTCAATCGTGACCTCAGCCACGTTTATCCCGTCAACGCAACCGATTCGCAGGAGATCAAGGAGTACATCGCGCACTCCTGGTACAACTACGAAAAGGGAGACAGCGAAGGCATACATCCCTGGGCCGGCGAAACCAAGATCAAATACTCCGGGCCCAAGCCGCCCTTCGTGACCCTCGAAGGATACGAAAAGTATTCCTTCCTGAAGACTCCACGCTGGAAGGACAACCCCATGGAAGTGGGTCCGCTGGCCAGACTGCTGGTAGCCTATGCCTCCGGACGCACGGACGTGCAGGAGCTGGTGAAGGCGACCCTGGGCCAACTTAAGGTTCCCGTCACCGCGCTCTTCTCCACGCTGGGCCGCACCGCGGCTCGCGGCCTGGATGCCGCGCTGGCCATGATCTGGCTCAAGGAGTATTACGGCCAGTTGATGGAACGCGTGAAGATTAACGAGGTCTCGACTTTCAATGGCGAGTTCTGGGAACCCAAGACTTGGCCCAAAGAGGCCGAAGGGGTTGGTCTGGTCGAAGCTCCGCGTGGCGCACTGGCGCACTGGATCAAGATCAAGAACGGCGCCATTGAGAACTATCAACTTGTGGTGCCAACCACATGGAACGGCTCGCCGCGCGACGCCAAGGGGCAGCGTTCGTCTTTTGAGCAGGCGTTGATTGGCACTCCGGTGGTTAAGATCAACGAGCCGGTCGAGATTCTGCGCACCATTCATTCCTTTGACCCGTGCCTGGCCTGCGCCGTGCATCTGTACGATCCGCAGGGACGGCACCTCCACCAGGTTTCCTTCGAGTGACGGCTATGAGCTATCCAAACTCTGCTGCGGGTGTAGGCGCGCGCGATGCATTTACGTCGAACGGTAATGGGCAACCGGTCGAATACAAGCGCATCTATGTGTGGGAACTGCCGGTGCGCGCCTACCATTGGATCAACGCCATTGCCCTGACGACCCTTTGCATTACTGGCTACCTGATCGGTGCGCCTATGCGCTTGTTCTACGCACAGGAAGCCTATCAGCAATACTGGTTTGGCTGGGTGCGGTTTATTCACTTCGTGGCCGCATTCGTTTATGTCTTCAACTTCCTGGCGCGGCTGTACTGGGGCTTTACCGGCAATAAGTATGCACGGTGGACCGCCTTCTTCCCGCTGAAGAAGGCGCAACAGCGGGAGATCGTCGATGTCATCGAGGCCGACGTGCTGCAAACCAAGATGCACGGGCCGATCTCCACAGGGCATAACGCGCTGGCTGGTGTGATCTATTTTGGCACCTTCCTCGCATTCGTTTTCCAGACCATCACCGGCTTCGCACTGTACTCCAGCATGAGCAATTCTTGGCTGCCGAGGATGTTTACCTGGGTCGTGCCGTTGATGGGCGGCGATGCAAGCGTGCGCTTCTGGCACCACACCTTCTTGTGGTTCTTTGTCACCTTTATCATCATTCACGTCTATCTCGCCTTCTATCACGACTACATCGAGGGGCGCGGCACGGTATCCTCGATCATAGGCGGATGGAAGTTCGACCGGACGGAGAAAAGTGGCAAATAGTTCAACCGCAACAAAGCAGAACAAGACGCTGGTGCTGGGCTTGGGCAACGTCATCATGGGCGATGAAGGCGTCGGCGTCCATGTAGTACGAGCTCTGGAACAGCACCCACTCCCAGCCAATGTGGAGTGTCTCGACGGCGGCACGGGCGGATTCACTCTGCTCGAGCCGCTGCAAGAGGCCGGTCGCATCATCCTCATCGACGCAGCCGCCGACGGCAACCCTCCCGGTACCGTTACCCGCACCACGCCTAAGTTTTCTCGCGACTATCCGCCCACGCTGACCGCACACGACATCGGCGTTAAAGATTTATTGGATGTCTTCTACATCCAGGGTGGTGGTCCCAACGTTGTTCTCTACGCCATCACCATTGATCCCAAACAGTCCATTTCGATGGATCTCTCGTCTGTGATCGCTAAGGCGGCCGAAGTGGCCGTCGCCGAGATTCTCGCGGAGCTGCAGTCCAACTCCACCGCCTGACTATTTCGCCCTCGCATTTAGCTTCCCAAGTACCTGCTTCAAATCGTCGAGCTTTTGTCCAGCCTCGGCGAGTTTTCCTGCCGCCGTCAACCGCTGATAATCGTCGAAGTCCCTGCTTGCCTGCACAATCAGCGCCTTCAAATCCTGTTCGGGCTGCGGCTTGCCCACCGGAGACACCGACGCCTGCGATGTTGGAGACTCAGCTGCGCTTAGCGACGAAACCCCGCCGCCGAACAAAGACGACAACGCCGCCTCGAAGGTTGGCCCGTAGGCGAGCTTGTCCTGCAAGGCCAGCACCACCAGACGCAACTCCGGCATAGGGCTGCGGTCGGCTTGTAAATAAATTGGTTCCGCATAGAGCAGCGCACGTCCTGATGGAATCACCAGCAGCGCTCCGCGCACAACATGCGAGCCTTGCTGATTCCACAACGTCAATTGGCCAGATAGCTGCGCGTTCTGGTCGATGCGCGCCTCAATCTGCAGCGGCCCATCCACCAGCCTGGTCTTTGGAAAGTCGTAGACGATCGATGTGCCATAGTGCTCGCCGTCGCAGCGACCGGCGATCCAACCGATCAAATTATTCCGGTTGAGAGGCGTGAATGGCAGAATCTCGACAAACTCTACGCCACTCTCGCCCGGGAGCTTCATCAGCACAAAATTCGGCTCCATCGATTGCGTCTGTTGCGCGCCACCCTCGCCCAAGCCGACCTCGGTCGCGACCGTCCACTGGTCTTCCTTGTTATAAAAAACTTCGGGATTGGTCATGTGATAGAGGCCGTATACTTCAGCCTGTAGCTTGAGCAGTAACTCGGGGTAGCGCACGTGCTTGCGTAACCCGGCCGGCATGGTTGCCGCGTCCTTGAAGAGGTTGGGAAAGATGGCGCGATACGCCGCTAGGATCGGGTCTTGAGAGTCGAAGACGTAAAACGTCGTTGTTCCGTCGTAGGCGTCGATGACCACCTTGACACTGTTGCGCATATAGTTGATGGGCTGGCCGTAGACCGAGTAATGCGTTGAGTAGGGATAAGTGTCCGACTGCGTAAAGGCATCGAGAATCCAGGAAAGCCGTCCATCGTCGCCCAACACGACGTACGGGTCCTTATCAAAGGTCAGGAACGGCGCCAGTGCCGAGGCGCGTTCGCGCAAAGTGCGTCGCATCAGCAGGCGGCTTTGTTCATTCACATCGTCGCTGAAGGGGAGCTTGGCCAGGTCGCCGCGATCGATGGCAATCAATATACGGCGCAACAAGCCGCCTAACTCGATTCCGCCCGTGCCCTGGTATGAGGCCAGGTTGTTGCTGGCGCCCTGAGGGTAGTTGAACTCCTGCTGCCGCGTCATGACGTAAACGTCGGTGTTGGTCAATTCGCCAAAATAAATTTCGGGACGTGTTACCTTGAGGCTGGGCGACATGCTTTCCACCGGCATATTGCTCAGCAGAAAGGAAGGCCGGCCTTCAGCCGTAAAGCCATTCACCGTATTCATGGTGAGTCCGTAGCCGTGGGTGTAGATCAGTTTGTCGTTGATCCAGTTGCGGCTGCTCTCCGGCAGTTTGTCAACATTCAGTTCGCGTGCGGCCAGCATCACCTCGCGCATGGAGCCGTTGATGTTATAGCGGTCAATATCGACATCGGGAAAGTCGTAGTAGGTGCGAATCTCCTGCATCTGTTGGAGCGTTGACTGCAGGGCCTTCCAGTCCCACAGGCGAATGTTCTGGAGCGTTGCCTGATTGTTGGCCGGATCGGTGGCATCGACGGTGGTCTCGGCGGGAAACTCGCGCTGCTGGAAGCGGTCAAGCCCGTATGCCTTCTGCGTCATTTCGATGTTATTTGCGATGTAGGGCTGCTCGCGAACCAGCTCATTGGGCTTGACAATAAAGCTGGAGACGTACCAGCCCACCAGTGAGACCCCCACGTAACAGACCACGGCTGGGGCGACGGCTGCCGCCAGCCAACGCGCGCGCGGCGCCAACACTCCTCCTACGGCCGCGATTACCGCTCCCAGCAGCAACGCCGCGCTCACCAGGAGCATGCCTGTGATTGTTACGTGTGCGTCTGTGTAAGTAACGCCGTCGAAGATCGTGTGGTGATCGAAGAGTTGCACGAATCGGCTTACATACACGCGCAGGCCGATGATGAGCAGTAGAAGGGCAAGCGTAAGGGAGAGCCCTCGCCAGGGCAACTCAGAGAGACTGCCGCGGAGCCCGCTGAACGCGCGCGTGCTGCCCGAAACAATCAGAAACACAACGGCCAGAACACAGGCGATTATGCTGAGCGTCAGCAGCCATCCCAGGATGAGTTGCCATGCCGGTAGAGTAAATAGATAAAAATCAAGTGGTCTCGCAAAGATCGGATCTGTCGTGGCGCTGGTCCCGCGCGGCGCATACCACCAAAGCGCCAGCGTTTGCCACTGCGCGGCCATCGCACCGCCAATGAGGAGCGCTATAACCAGTGAGCCGCCGATGGAAACGATGCGCAGCACGGGCTTGAGCGAAAGATTGACCTCTTGGCCGGCGATGACAAGGGTGTGGTCTCTGGGCAAATCGCCGGCATGGGCGCGCTTGATAGCGGAAAATGTCCCCAACAAAATGAAGAATGTCAGGACAAAAAACGCCATGAAGATGCCCCACTCCAGCCCGCGCGACTTCCAGAACACATGGCTGTAACCGAGCGACTTGAACCATAACAGGTCAACCCAGTAGGAGAGCACTGTCCGGCTGCCGAGAAGCAGCACAGCGACGATAGCGATGAGGAAAAACAATCCGCGGCGGCTGCGGCGCCGTGGCGATGTCATCTTAGGCCAATTGATTGTTTCGGGCATCTCTCTACTCCACACTTTCCGATGTTGCATCATTCAAGTTTCGGATGTCTTGAGCCCTTGAAACGAATGTGCCATTACGTTTCAGGAACCGTTGATTAGCAGTCTCTTCAACTTCACTGTAGTCCTCTTCAGAGTTTATTGCAGCCGGATAAGCTCACTCCATGCTACAGACTTGGAATTCAACATCCAGCCATTCTCCGGATGGTTGGACAGTGAGACACATTATTCCTGAACATGAGCGCCCGCCCGTGCTACCCTCACAACACAGCATGAGTCAGAGCCCTTCCTCGCAAACACAGCCAGTTATGGCCAACCTGCCCCGCGTGCTGGGCGCCAGCCAGGCTACTGCCATCGTTGTCGGCACCGTCATTGGCAGTGGCATCTTTCTTGTGCCCAGCGAGATGATGCGCCACACTGGCTCCTCGGCGCTCGTATATCTTGCCTGGCTCGCTGGAGGCCTGTTGTCTCTCTTTGGCGCCATGACCTATGCCGAGCTAGGCGCCATGCTGCCCTACGCCGGAGGCGGGTACGTCTTCCTGCGCGGCGCATATGGTGACACGCCGGCCTTTCTCTATATGTGGACCTGGTTTTCCGTAGCCAAGCCGGCCTCTGCCGCTGCCATCACCATCGGCCTGGCCCGCACTCTGGAGTTCTTCCCTGCCTTTCACGGACTAGGCAATCAGGCTATCGGCGGTCCCTTCCATCTACTGTGGTCGCAGATCTTCGCCATCACCGTGGTCTGGTTTATGACCGGTCTGAACTACCTGGGCGTCGAGAAGGCCGGCAACTTCCAGCTTGTCTTTACCGTTCTTAAAGCCATTCTCATCCTCATTGTGGTCGCACTTTGTTTCGCGTCGGCCTCCGGCTCCTTCAGCAACTTCTCCACCACGCTGCCCCATGCCATAGGCGGCTTCCGCGGCTTTATGCTGGCGTTGATCGCCACTCTTTGGGCTTACGATGGCTGGCCCGACCTTACCATCCTGTCCGGCGAGATTAAGCGCCCCGGTCGTAGCCTGCCCATTGCGCTGATCGGCGGCCTGTGCGTCGTTGGCTTTCTCTACATGGCTACCAACGCCGCCATTCAATACATCCTCCCCGCCACGCAGATTGCGGCCAGCGAGCGTCCGGCCGTGGCAGCGCTCGCCGTCGTCGCCGGTCCGATCGGAGCGGGATTTGTGGCCGCCGCCATGGCCCTCTCTATCTTCGTCACCCTTAACGGAACTGTCATGAGCGGCGCCCGCGTCCCCTTTGCCGCTGCCCGTCACCGGCTCTTCATACGCCAGTTTGCCCGCATCAGCCCACGCTTCCAATCCCCTTCCACATCGCTTGCCATCCAGGGAATTCTGGCCACGTTGCTATTGCTGATCTTCAGCCAGTTTGAGAAGCAGTTCGATCTGGCCATCTTTGCCGAGTGGCTCTTCTATTTGCTCATCGCCACCACTATCTTCGTCTATCGCCGCAAACGGCCTGACCTAGCACGTCCCTACAAGGTCTGGGGCTATCCGCTGTTGCCCGCAGTTTTTTGCCTCTGCGGTGTCCCCGTTCTCGTCTATTGCTTTTTGGGTAATCTGAAAGGTTCACTTATCGGTCTTGCATTAATCCTGCTGGGGCTGCCTGTGTTGTGGCTGGTGCGGCGTCAATACGGAGCCTCTGTTCCCATTGATGAGAGCCACTCCGGATAGAAATGGGCTCTCAAGCCACGTGCGCCCTGCTGTTCGATTCGTGATTCTTCCCCTTACGATCGTTTCTGCGCCGCTTCCTCATACACCTTTGTATATTCCCGTGCTGGCTTCGCCCACCCATAGTGTTGCGCCATACCGTTGAGCATCAGCCGCTTCCAACCCTTCTTGTCCTCGAACGCCTCCAGCGCCCGATCGATGGCCGCCCATAAACCTTCGGCTCGCAAACCCTTGAATTTAAATCCAGTTCCGGTTCCCTTCTCGGGATTCCACTCCTTGATGGTGTCGTCCAGCCCTCCTGTAGCCCGCACCACCGGCACGGTGCCGTACTTCAGTGAATAGATCTGGTTCAGCCCGCACGGCTCGTAGAGCGAAGGCATCAGGAACATATCGGCCCCGGCCTCGATTTTGTGGGCCAGCGCGTTGTCGTAGCCGATCCGCACAGCCACATTGGCCTTGTTCCAAAAGGCCCAATCGCGGAAAAATTTCTCATAGCTCGGATCCCCCGTACCCAGCGCCACAACTGCCACGTTCAGTTCCGACAACCGGCCGGCGATCTGCTCCACCATGTCAAAGCCCTTCTGCGCGACAAGGCGCGAGACGATGCCGATGACCGGCGTTGAGTCTTCCACATGCTCCAATCCGAAGGCATTCAGCAGATCAACGCGGCACACAGCTTTTCCGGCAAGATTCTCCGGCGAGTAGTTTGCCGCCAAGTGCCGATCTGTAGCTGGGTTCCATTCCGTATAGTTCACGCCGTTCAGAATCCCGCGCAGGTCCGCCGCACGACCCCGCAAAACGCCATCCAACCCTTCGCCGAACTCCGGCGTCTGAATCTCCTCGGCATATTTTCTGCTCACTGTGGTCAGTATGTCAGCGTAGACCAGCCCACCCTTGAGGAAGTTGAATTTGTCGAACTGCTCCACCTTATCCAGGGTGAAAATCTCCCAGGGAAAGAGCAGTTGCTCGGTGGTAGCCGGAGGAAACGCGCCCTGGTAGGCAGCGTTATGAATCGTCAGAACCACACTTGCGCGGTTCAATAGCGGGTTTGAAGCAAAAACCGTACGCAGGTAAACGGGAATCAGCGCCGCCTGCCAGTCGTGCACATGGAAGACATCCGGCACACCCAGTTTCTTGCACGCTTCCAGCACCGCGCGGCAGAAGAGCGCGAAGCGTTCGGCGTTATCTGGATAATCGCCCGCCGCTGTTCCATACAGTCCCTCCCGTTCAAAGAGCTCCGGGCAATCCACAAAGTAGTACTGAACTCCGGCGCGTTTGCCGCCTTCTACAATGCCCGCCTTGCGATTGTGGTGCTGAAACGGAATCGTGATGGACCGTACCGCATACATGAATTCGCCCGTAAGTTGACGGTGCACGCTCGTATAAAGCGGCAGATAGACCGTCAGCTCGTGACCCTGCTTGGCCAGCTCCGTCGCCAGCGCCCCCACCACGTCAGCCAGTCCGCCTGTTTTGGCAAACGGCACGCACTCCGAGGCGACAAAGACTATGCGCATGACGGCTTCTCCCAGGCAAGTGAACATCCGTGGCGATTTATCAAAAATGCGTGGTCAAAATGCCAGTCTACTACGCTCTAACTTTGTGGCGCGCAGCTGTTTCATCTGGCCAGCTTCATCTACCATCAAATCAGCCCATGCCCTCCAAGCCCAAGCTCGGTCAGAACTATCTTGTTGATGAGGAGGCCATTCAGCGCATCTCGGCCTCCATCGGCGATCTCACAGGCTGTACGGTCGTCGAGATCGGCCCCGGCCACGGAGCCATCACCGAAACATTGGCCGCACGCGCCGCTCACGTGTTGGCCGTTGAGTTGGATCACGAGCTGGCCCTTTATCTGCGCGTTCAGTTCCCTCCTGATCGTGTTTCTGTCATCGAGCAGGACGTGCTGCAATTCGACTTTATGGCAGCCTCACAAGCTGCGGGCGAGCGCCTTCTGCTGGTTGGTAACCTGCCCTACGGCATCACCTCGCCCATTCTGCTTAAGCTAGCCGCAAGCCATGCCGCGCTGGACCGAGCCGTGCTCATGGTGCAGCGCGAGGTAGCTAATCGCGTCACCGCCCAGCCTGGCTCGCGCGACTACGGTCTGCTCTCAGTCACCATGCAGATCTACGGGCCAACTCAGCAGCTCTTTACACTGCCGCCAAAGTCCTTCAGTCCGCCACCTGAGGTGCATTCGACCGTCTTCCGTTGGCGATTTGCCCCTCGTTTTACCGAATTGGGCGTTGAAGAGGCTTCGTTTCTACGCTTCGTGCGCCAGTGCTTTGCGCAGAAACGCAAGACTCTGGCCAACAACCTGCGCGCCGCTGCAATACCCCCAGATACTGTTACTAGCGCGATGGCTGAGGCAGGCCTCTCCTCCCTGATTCGTGCCGAAACCCTGCCCATCGAGAGTTTTGCGAACCTCTGGCGCAGCCTGGAAAGCAAAATACGCGTTTCGACCTGAAAATCAGGCCCATAATCCGGCCATGATGCCTTCAGAATCAATACGGGATCGCTATTGTGGTGTCAAACCAGTCTATTCAGCGTCTCAGAGCAAAGTCGTGACTTCAATTGTTTTCACCGGCATCGATTGCGTGCTACAGTGTGAGCATTCCAGATTGTTCTGAATGTTTATGGCCAGTGACGAACTAAAACCGAAGAATGCATGGGTAATAGGGCGCGCGCAGGACTGCGACCTGGTGGTGCCAGAGGCACAAGTCTCCTCTCATCATTGCCGGCTGACACACCAGGCGGATGGATTCACAGTGGAAGACCTGGGCTCGACCAACGGCACTTATGTGAACGGGGCAAAAATCGCTCCCCATGAACCAATGCATGTGCCCCATGGGGCGCGTGTGACCCTGGGCAGCCAGGTGCCGATGCCCTGGCCTGTCGCCCCTGCATCTCCTGCCGTGGCCAGCACTCCCCGCCCGCCCATAACCCCCGGCAGCGGACGCCAGATCACCATCGGCCGCGACCCGAAATCTACTGTCCAGATTGACCTTCCCATCGTCAGTTGGAATCACGCCGTCATAACCGAAGAGAACGGCCAATACATCCTCGAAGACCACAACTCGCGTAATGGAACGGCAATCGGAGAATTGAGTAACCGTATACAGAGAGCCGTCCTGCAGCCCTCCGACCAGGTCTTCCTGGGCTCCTATAAGATCTCTGCTGCACAGCTACTTAATCTAGAGGCCAAGGTCGAAATCGGCGAGGCCGCCTTCCAGACAGTCTCCTTCCGTGGAAAATCGATGGAGGCTGGGCGCGACCCCAAATGCGATATTCCCCTCGATTTCCCCATGGTCAGCTGGCGCCACGCCCGGCTCACGCGTACTCCAGAAGGCATCCTGGTCGAGGACCTTGGCTCCCGCAACGGCACCTACCTCAACGGCGTCCGCGTTTCCGGTAAAGTGCTGGCCCGGCCAGGCCATGAGATCGGCCTGGGTAGCGTCCGCTTTCAACTAATGGAAAACGGCCAGCTGGCGCAGAGAGACTACAACGGCAAGGTCACCATAGAAGCAAAGGAGATTGTGGTCCACGCACCCAACGGAAAGCGACTGCTTGACCCTGTCTCCCTCACAGTCTTCCCCTATGAGTTGGTGGCCATGATGGGCCCGGCCGGCTCCGGAAAGACCACCCTGCTCAAAGCTCTTAACGGCTACACCCGCCCGGTGAGGGGAACGGTGCTCTTCCGCGGCCAGAGTCTCTACGATTACTACGACCTATACCGTCACATGCTGGGCTATGTGCCCCAGGACGACATTGTCCATCCCCAGTTGACCGTCCGTCAGGCGCTCTATTTTTCAGCGCGCCTGCGCACCGACCTGACAGATGAAGAGATCAACACGCGCACCGAAAAGGTGCTCAACGACCTGGGTATTCCCGACAAGATCGATACCGTAATCGGGTCTCCGGAAAGGAAAACTCTCTCGGGGGGCCAGCGCAAGAGAGTCAACATTGGGTTGGAACTCATCACTGACACTCCGGTGCTGTTTCTTGATGAGCCAACCTCAGGCCTCTCTTCATACGATGCTGAATCGGTTGTGGACCTGCTGAAGGATTTGTCCAAATCCGGCAAGACCATACTCACCACTATCCATCAGCCCAGCCTGAAGGTATACAAGCAATTCGACGACCTGCTCATGGTCTCCCGCGACAAGGGAAACAAGCCCGGAGCAATGGTATACTTCGGGCCGGCATATCCGGATTCAATCCAGTTCTTCAATCCTCCCGTTGTTGGCCCCACAGGCACAGCGCCCATTCAGAGCGCCGAGTTGAATCCGGAGATGCTCTTCTCCGGCATGAACACGGTCCCGGACGAGAACCGCACCGATACCTGGCGTCAGCGCTACTTGGCCTCCCGCTACCGCAAGGAGTTCGTGGAGAACCGCAGCGGCAAGCAGCCAGCCGCTGCCGAAAAGACAGGAGAAGAAAAGCCGCGTCGCCAGTTCGGTCTGGGGCAATGGCTCGCTCTGGTCAAGCGCAATATCATTGTTCGCCTCCAGGACCGCGCCCAGACCGCCATCCTGCTGGCGCAGGCGCCATTATTCGCCATACTGGTTGTGCTGGTTAACTACCCATTGAAGGCCGCTGCTGATACGGTCATGGATTTCGGCGACCTGCCTATGAAAATGTCTATCGTTCATTTCCTCATGGTGGTGGCCGCCATCTGGTTCGGCTGCAACAACGCCGCCCGTGACATCGTCGGCGAGTGGACCATTTACAAGCGCGAGCGTATGGTCACCCTCAAACTCCTTCCTTACATTTTTTCCAAGTTCGCCGTTCTCATGGCGCTGTGCATCTTCCAGTGCGGCTCAATGCTGGCCATCGTCTATCTGCTCTGCCCGCTGCACAGTAACTTCTTCTACGACTTCCTTGTCTTGCTCATCTCTTCCATGATCGGAGCGGGATTGGGCCTCTCCATCTCGGCTGTCTCAAAAACCACCGAGAGCGCCATCGCCATGCTGCCCCTTGTGTTGTTGCCTATCATCGCCCTGGGTGGTGGCATGAGGCCCATCTACCTCCTGGATCCAAAAGCACAGTTCATCACTACTATCATCCCTTCCCGCTGGGCTTATGAGGCCAACCTGGTCCATGAGGCTGAAGCTAGCGAGTGGGGCACTCATAAGCTTGCGTCCGACTACAACTGCAAAATTATGTTGCCACAGACAACCGGCGGCGACCAGCCGCAAATTCCGCCTAATGCATCTATGCCGCTTGGGGCGTCAATGCCGCCTGACTCATCCAACCTGCCCGGCTCGTTAAGCCCCTACGATTTTCAGTTAGTCAACGGCAACATCCTACTCAAGCCGTCGCTAAACATCCAGGGAGACCCGGCCGAGGGCAACATTCCCCAATACCTCATCACCTTCACCGACCCCTTCGGGACCAAACACACTTGCCGCGCCTATGAAAAGGAGCATTATCCCTACTACGGCCCAGTCGCATATGCCGTCCCCTTCCGTCATCGCTTTTGCGACTCCGTTGCAGTGCTTGTAGCAATGCTGATTGTGCTGGTTACCTGTGTCATCGCGATCCTGCGCAAGCGCGACAACGACCCGCAGTGATGTGAATTGCATAGATTGAAGTCAGGCAAGAAGGGGTAGGCTGAAGCTCGCCCCTTCTTCGTTTACATAGATATGTCTGGCTCTACTGTGCTGGTGCAGGCGCAGGCGCTGGTGTTGGCGATGGGGCAGGCACAGGCACCGGAGCCAATAAATCCGTGGGCAGAAACGCCCCCGTCTGCTCGTCCTGCACCAGCCCGATCACTCCTTCCGGCGTCACAATCGGTGAGCCGAAAACAGCCGCATCCACCGGCACATTCAGCCGAATGCCCTGCCCCTCCCGATGCGCTCCCAGTTGCAGCACCTCGACCGATAGCTTCTTGGTCGCCGCATCCACATGCAGGCGAAAGACCGCAACATGTTCCCAACTGTCCTGTGCAACCACAGCGGCAGGAGCCGCGGTAAGCGCCTGCGTAGAGGGTGGCGCGTGAAGCGTCAGCACTGCCAGCGCAGTGGGCGATGCGCGCTGTAACACCTTCATTTTGCCGTGTTTTCCATTCGCCGAAATCAGAGTGTTTTCCTCCTGTGTCCCGCGCATATCCACGGTAAAATCTCTGGCACTGAGCCGCAGAAGGTCGCCTTGCATAAGTGGCTGAAGTTGAATCTCCTGGCTCTTCTTCACCAGCTTGGCTGCGCCCGATTGCACTGCTTCCAGAAATTCCGCATCGTACTTCCATGGTGACTGCGACTCAGCCGTAGTCACAACTCCGGCTGGCGTAATGCGAAAGCCCAACTGGACTGATGCCACAGGGTAACTTGCCTTCGCTTGCTTCAACGTATAACTCGATTCCACGGCAAACAGATTCGCCGGACCATTGGCCTGGAGATCTCGAATCCACTGGGGCTGCATGCCCTGGATGTATTTGTTCGCCATGGTCTTGGCTTTGAGCCCGGTATCGATCACCTGCAGGATGGTCAACTCGATATTCCGCTCCAGCGCCTTGCCACCCAAATCCACGGGCACGTCCTGGTTAAGCGCGATCGCCACGCCGGGATGCTGGGTGTGCAACATCAGCTTCTCCATCATGGTGAGTCGCACATTCGCCACCAGTTCACCTTCGACCCTGACGCTTTGGTTTTCAATCATTCGCCGTAGAGGATCTGTCGATTGCAGATCGCGAAACAGGATCGTGACATAGAGCGGAGGCAATGCCGTCACCACGCCCTTGTTCAGAACCATTTCCTGGTTTAATGGCGAGGCAAATACCGGCAGGCCATTCAAATGGAGGGAGCAGAGGCGCAGGTTCTCCAGGGTCGATGACTGCGCCGGGGTCAGATTGAGATCCAAGGCCAGCTTCACATGCGACGTATCAATCTCAGCCACATTGACTTCTTTGATCTGAAAATCCCCTACCGATGACGCCTGCATAACAGGCTGAGCCAGCCCGACTATTGCCGCAAAGACGCTTATTCCGGCGACTGCAACACGCAAAGCTGCCTTCATTTCGCCCCCTTCTCTGCAAGCATGATACCGCCCGCAATCGGGTGCGGCTTGTTCGTATTAGACGCACGGGCGAATGTGTTGGTTACGTGGGAGTGCCCAGAAATGTGCCTTACCAGTCTGTTTACGATTTGGGTTCTAGAACAAATGCGACAGATAAACCGAGCATGTGCAATGGGGAGTATATTGGTTCGTAGTCAACAAAGAAGTGGCTATTCTTGCTGATTACTGCTGGTACTCTGTTCACGCCTGAATCGTGGGAACTTTAACTCTATCCGCATCCCCCAAAGGAGGGATCATGCCCGATCAGAAAAAGTCTGGTTTCTCTGACAATTCGCTTGGCGCAATCGCCTATCTGACCATTGTTCCGGCGCTCTTCTTCCTGGCCATCTCGCCCTATAACAAGAGTGCCTATGTGCGTTTCCACGCCTGGCAGTCCACGATGTTATCCGTTGTGGCATTCATCCTCAGCTTCGTCCTGAGCTTTATCCCCGCGCTTAGTACGTACTATGGGGCACTTGTCACGTACTTGGGGTCACTTATCATTTTGGGCCTCTTCGTGCTGGTCTGGATCGTCTGGGTCCTCGTTTCGCTATTGTGTGCCATCAAAGCGTTGAACGGCACGCGCATCAAGCTACCGATTCTCGGTGCTTGGGCAGAGCAACAGTCCAAGAAGTAACCCGCCTGCACGGCTTTGTAATTCTGCGAACGGCCTCTCATAGAGACCGTTTTCGCTGACCGTACATGGCCACGGCCAACATGGCACAAAACACGTCTGTTCTATTGGAAGTAAATCTGAAATCGTTGGGAAGACTGGTGGGCGCTGCAGGATTCGAACCTGCGACTTCCACCGTGTGAAGGTGGCACTCTACCGCTGAGTTAAGCGCCCCTTGCGTAGGTTGGTAGGGGCTGGCTGAGAACAAGCCAGCGAGGCATCCTGTAGGTTAGAGTAACACCTGTGGGGCTTTACGGCCAACCCTGGCGACCAGAACGGGCCAGCCGGAACCTGCACCAAACTATCCATGCGCTGGAACGCCAGATCAATTCGCCGTGCAGCCGGCTTACACCCAGACGGAATGGTTGCGTTGTGCCCGGCTTTCGTCTCTGGCAGCATCGGGCTAGCGGTGTTTGACTCTGCCGGTTCAAGCCTCTCTGGTGCCGGTTTCACGCTCCGGACGGCCAGCTCAGGCGGCCATCGCTCCGGCACCGGCCCAGCTTCATCCACAGACGAAAATAATAGCCTGCAAACTGCTCTTTCAACGCAACATTCCCGCCCCGATGGGGTTTCTGTGGATATGGCAACCCTGGTCCTGGACAATCCGTCCCTGGGAGCAGGCCCGGCTACGCAGCCGGAAGGACGGCAGGGCTTGGCCGCCGGTCTGGACCCCTTGAGCGACGCCGCCATCATGCTGCGCGCCGCTGCCGGCGATGAGGCGGGGTTCAACTATCTGGCGGAGAAATATCACCGGCCCATCTACCACTTTCTTTTTCGGATGGTCCATAACCAGGCAATTGCCGAGGAATTGGCGCAGGAGGTCTTCCTGCGCGTTTACCGTTCCAGGCAGAGCTATCGGGCTGAGGCCAGATTCTCCACCTGGCTCTACCGGATTGCCACCAACCTGGCGGTAAACCACGCGCGCGACACAAAGTACGAACGGGCCGCGCGAAATGTATATCTGGATGCTCCGGACGAGCAGACCGGCACGACGCCGGATGTGGCCGACGATGAGCCATCTGTGGAGCAGCGCCTCATGCGCGAAGAGCGCATGAAAGCCATTCGGACTCATGTTATGGCTCTGCCGGAAAGGCAACGAATGGCCGTCCTGATGCACAAGTATCATGGGATGGACTACCGTGAGATCGGCGAAGTGCTCAAGCTGAGCGAGTCAGCCACCAAGTCGCTGCTCTTTCGCGCATACCAGACGTTGCGAGGCAAGTTGAAGGATTTTGTTTAACGGGAACAAGCCGGGATTAACCGGCGAGGAAAGTGGGGTGGCGCCAATGGTACGGATGCCAAAAATGCGAATGAAGTCGAATTGCACAGGAATGGACAATAAGCTGACGAACCTGCTGCTCGATCCGGCCTCGGTGTCTGACAAAGTGCAAACTCATCTGGATGGGTGTGATCGCTGCCGTCAGGAATTGGATGAGTTGCGGGCGACCATGAACCTGCTGGATACCTGGAAGACTCCAGAACCCAATCCATACTTCCTCACCCGGCTGGAGGCGCGACTCAGGGAGGAGCGCGAGGCTGCACCGGCCGGCTGGCTGGCCGGACTGCGCGCCCGCTTCGCTATTCAACCAGTGGCTCATGTTCGTCCGTTGGCGGCCATGGCGTTAACCGTCGTGTTGCTGGTGGGTGGAGGTGCCTATCTGGGCATCACCAACTGGAACCAGCCACCGGCCCCACTTAAACAGACTGCAGTGGTCAATGATTTGCAAATCTTGGAGAGCAACGCCCAGCTTCTTGACCAGTTGGAGACGCTCTCCAGCAGTGACGAAAGCGGGGACTAACCTCTCCATCAGCAACCAGTAACAGGAATCACGATGTTTTCTGAAGCACACAATGCGGGACGGATCGGCCGTTCAGTCATAACCGTGGCTGCCATCCTTTTTTGTGTGCCTGCGGTATGGGCTCGCGGCCAGCACTCCAGCGCGCCTGCCCCACATTCCGCACCTTCAACTCAGCCTGCGCGCCCGACGTCCAGCGCTCCGCGGCCTTCCACCCCCGGATACAGCGCGCGCCGTTCCACATATCCGGCTCCATCCTACATGGGTCCAGGCAATCCCCATCCCGCTTATCCTGGCCATGTTCCGCTTGCTCCAGGTCCGCAGGGTCACCTGGGCGACTGGCTTAATCAGCACCGCAATCTCCCCATTCAGGAGCAGGAACGGGTGCTGCGCGGAGATCCCTACTTCCGCCGCCTTTCACCTGCCGAGCAGCAGCGGGTTGTCAATCAATTGCATCAGGTAAACCAGTTATCCGAGGAACAGAGGCAGCGCCGACTGGCTCGCGCCGAGTTGATCGAGCATCTTCCGCCCCAGGAACAAATGCGTATCAATCAATCTGCGCGCCGCTGGTCCACCTTACCTGCTGGCCGCCAGGCGATGATGAGGCGCGCCTTCCAGGATTTGCGCACTGTTCCGCTGGATCAGCGCACTATGGTGCTCAACTCCGCGCGCTACCAGGGCGTCTTTACCCCCGAGGAGCGAGGCATCCTCTCAGACTTGTTGCGCGTCGAGCCTTACCAGCCGGTACGCTGAGTACGAGAATTTCCCGTGCCCCATCCTTTCGCACTCTTTGCAAAAGGGTGGAGACCAAGAACCCCATGCGCGGAGCGCTTCTGCCCTACCGCAGGTGGTCAGTCTGCCACCATGCTCTCTCCCGGCAAAATCGGCCTCGTCCGAAGCAGCATTCCGCGATATGCAAACCAGCCCATCAGCGCCAGAGTGCCCACAAACGCACCCAACTTGACCAGATTGGTTACGCCGGTAATGGGCAGCGTCTTCCACAGCACCAGCAGCACAGTCTGCGCCACCGTCACCGCCCATACGGTGCCATAGAAGTAACGCCGATGTGTGCCTTCTTTCCTGGTTGAGGACTCCACGCGCGGCAGCTTGCCCAGCGCGCCCAGCAGCAGAATCACCGCTGCCAGCGGAAGATACGCATAGTAATAAATCTGGCCCATGTACCACTTGCCGGTCACAGCGGCTATCAGCAGGCCACACAGGTTCAGCAGCGCATAGCTCACCGCGGCATTCCACGCAAAGCTGTAGCAAACCCGCCGGTAAAGCGGATTCGGCTTGTCCTCGTCAAAGCGCAGAATATACGGTGCTGGTTCGGCGCCCGGCAGCCGCCCGCGCAACGCGGCCACGCCTGTACAAGCCAACACTAATCCCAGCCATGCACAGTTCCACCAGTTAAACTCATGTGCAAATAGCCGGAATGTCAATGGTCCCGGCGCCAAAAAAAAGACAAAAATCCAGATCGGCCAATGCGCCAGACGGTACAGACGCGTATTGCGCGTCCGCATCTTCCGCTCATGGGCGTACTCTACCTTCCCTCTATATTCCATGCGGGCAAGTCTCTCAAAGTCGCTGCGGAGACGTCAATCTTAGGTAAAGTGCTGGGCTCAATTGATAGAAATAAAGAATCATATTTAGATGTATTCGATCCATTATGGTGTGTAGTATGCTTCAGCACAGGGGCGGATTCTGCTGCATTACGTCATGGACTGTTGTCCCCGTTCACCCTGAGTCCGGCGCGCGGCTGTTGGCTTTCGATATTCTCCCTTGGGTTGTTGCAACGATTCTCTCAGCCGTTCTGCTGGTGAGGTAGTGAATCGCGGTCCCTGGGTCGGACGCATGAAATCAATTCATGCGTGTGGATAAACTTTACTGCAAATCTCTTGCGGAGTATGAATTTTGTGGAGGAATCGGGCGCGGATTGGCCCGAATTCATGTCAGGATGCTATACGCCGCCTTCCCCTAACTGGAGTTCACAACCTGTCTGGAGGTATCCATGTATTCTCTCAAACGTGTGGGAGTTTTCTCCTGCTTGCTTTCCATGGCAGCGGCGGCCGTGGCCGCGCCGGTGTCGACGAACGTCTCTGCATGCGTCAATACGACGACCGGAGCGGTTCGTATCGTTGCTTCAACCTCCCTATGTGTTGCGGGAGAAGTCGGGATGAGCTGGGCACTGGTTGGGCCCACCGGGCCCACCGGCGCGACAGGCCCGGCCGGTCCGCAAGGTCCTGCCGGCGCGCAAGGCCCGGCTGGAGCACAAGGTCCTGCTGGCCCGACCGGTGCAACTGGTCTGACTGGCGCGACAGGCCCAGCAGGTGCGACTGGCCCGGCTGGAGCACAAGGCCCTGCCGGACCGACCGGAGCAACTGGCCTAACCGGTGCGACTGGCCCTGCTGGTTCTCAAGGCCCTGCCGGAGCGCAAGGTCCGGCTGGCCCTCAAGGCCCTGCTGGCCCGACAGGTCCGACCGGCGCGACCGGAGCAACTGGAGCCACAGGTGCACAGGGCTTGATGGGCAATCCCGGCCCACAGGGACCAGTTGGCCCGGCTGGCTCGAATGCCACGGTTCCGGCTAATATTACCAAGCTCTCCAGCGTGCTCAGCACCTCTCCCTACACAAACGGAAATGGATACGCATGGGGCGGATCGACACCCTTCATATATGACACAAGCCTCTGTCAGATCGGCGACATTGTCCTTTCCGTGAACGGCTATGGGTCAGGGGCGCTGCCCGCGGATGGACGCCTGCTGGCTATCGAATCCTATGTACCTGCCTTTTCCGTGATGGGCACATACTATGGCGGAAATGGCACGACGAACTTTGCGCTTCCTGATCTGCGCCCATTTGCGCCGCAGGGGCTGCAATACTCCATCTGCGTCGAAGGAATCTTTCCCTCACGCAGTTAGAGCGCCGGAACAGGTGAAAGCGATGACGGGGTTCGCGTCCCAGCGGACCCCGCCCTATTTTGCGCCTGAAACGGAGCGACGGCCAGCTCTGTGAGCAGATGGATGACAGGAAGGCCGCAGTCGCTATGCTCTCTGCTGGGGAGTTACAGGCGACGCGCCGCATACGCTCCGAGGCGTACTCCACCTTCCCTCTATATCCCATGCGGGCAAGTCTCTCCATGCTGCCGCGGAGGCGGCAATCCACCGCCGAGACGTCAACACCCGGGAAGTGTTCAACCATAAGCATTGCAACCTATGCAATTCGGTGTATGAGATGCACGTTCGGGTAAGCGGGAACTTAGTGTTTGGCCGCGCCTTGCAGCGCCAGTGTCTGCGCGGTATGAATATGGCAGATGGCGATAGCCAGGGCGTCGGCGGCATCGGCTGGCTGCGGCGCCTCGGCCAGTTCCAACAGCCGCGCCACCATGAACTGAACCTGCTCCTTTTTTGCGAGGCCATAGCCCACCACGCTGGACTTAATGGTTAACGGCGCATACTCTGCCACCGGAATACCATGCATTGCGGCAGCCAGCAGAGCCACGCCCCGCACCTGTCCAAGTTTCAGCGCCGATTTGGCGTTCACCGAGTAGAAAACCTCCTCGATGGCCACCGCATCCGGCTTCCAGCGGTCCAATTCAGAGCATAGCTCGCGATAGACCTTCTCCAGGCGCTCGGCCGTCGTCCGGGACTTGGCCGGCCGGATCGCCCCCATGGCCTTCATCTCCAGCCGCTGCTGCCGCCCTGTGTCCACCGACTCCACCACACCATAACCGGTGATCTCCGTCCCGCAATCGATGCCAAAAACCCGCATGGGCCTGAGTGTAACGCAGCCACGCCCTGCACGGCATTCAGAAATTCTGCCCTAAACAGAACGGCGGCCTGGGCGCGTTACCCAGGCCGTCGCGGTGATCTGTTGGTATTGGACTAAGGCCATCGCGATAAAGCGAGTGCCCAATGGAGCAACCATGTGACCTGCGGCGCGATGCCTTAGGCCTCAGTCACCTCACGTAAAAAACATCTCGAAGACTCTTTTTGCATTAGCTGGATCAACCTCCTTTCCCGTGTGCGCTTAATCTACCCCTCTGCTCACGGCGCGTCAATAGTTGTTTTCCCGAAATAGAATCTCCCCAACCCTGGCCGCCGGTCCGCGCCACGCAACCTGCCCGCGCACATTAACGTAATGTAAAAAACTCTTGACATGGCTTATCCTATGCATATATAAAAAATAAATGTGTGTTTACGGGCCCTATCTGGTTGCCCTCTCTCCCACCAGACGCAACTAATAAATGGCGTGCATCCCAAGAGGGATTATGAAGAAAGTTTCGGCCATTTTGTTAACACTGACTGCAGTCCTGGCGATTTCTCCGGATGCGGTAGCCGATACTCTGTTTAATTTCTCTTACGTCGGTGTACCGGGCAACAATATGTCCTTCACTGGAACCTTCGTCACTACCCTAAGCGGTGTCCCCGGTGTCTACGACATCACAAGCATTACAAACGGGGTATTCACGGATACGAACAACATCCCCGGTATAACCAGTGGACCGATCAATATCATCAATGCAACGGCCACCTTGATTCCCGACGGCTCTGGCCCCCCGTCGATCCTGACGTCTATTGATGGCTCCGGTCCTGGCTGGACCTCTCCGGATGGTGCTGAGGTATACGACAATGTGCTTTACTTCCCTGGAAACCCTTACTACCAGGACAATTGGGGCGGTATCCTCTTTACCGCTGATGGGTACGAAATCGATATTGCTCAGTACGGAACCGAATATGGCGCTTGGGTATCTGTCCTAGGAAACAGAAGTGGTTATGTAGATCCAATCGCTGACTCTTCACTATGGTACAGTGGGGAACCCCTCTCCCTCACAGAGACTGAAGTGATATATGTGAGTGGCCCGCTAAATACCCCCGAGCCTTCTTCTCTGCTGTTGTTGGGCACAGGACTGCTCGGTTTGGTATTCATCTTATTTCGGAAGTTCAAGCTGTCTACTCAGAGTTCAAACTCGTAGCCGGTACTTTCCTCCTGAGTGTCAATGAATAAGGCGCGATTCTGGCGCCCTTCTCTTTTGTGCAGGAATGATCAAGAGTGACAGGATTTATCGAGAGAGAATTGCATCAGACCTCGCCATATGCGCTTATTAATCCAACCACTGCATGGGCAAATTCTGTCCTGACATATGCAAAGCTATGCACATTTTTCACATTTACCGGCCATTCAGCAGCTTAGAGCTCGGCGGCCACCCGGTTACCAACGTCTTTGTTATCAATGCACTACAGCGTAAATAAGAATTCACATATACACACTTGACATGGCATATTGAATGCAATTATAAGTACGGAAGTAAGTAATACCGGTCGGCGTGAGCTTGTGGAGTAATCCACTCGCAGAAATTCTTCCCCTTGTATTTAACACCGGTTGCTGACTGCCCGTTAATCCTTCGAACCGAAAACTAAAGCAACTCTTGGAGAAGAGATGAAGAAGTTCTCGATTACTTTACTCGTATTATCGACGACCCTTGCAATGGCCCCAATTGCATTTGCTGGTCCGATCAACTTCACCACAGCAATCAACTTCACCTGTAGCGGCCAATCCGTGGCCGGCCCGGGCAACACGAGCGCACCGCCCACTGCCTGCACTCCTTTAACCGGAGGGTACGAGGGTCTAGCCAGCGCAAGCCCGTTGGCGACCTGGTATCAGCAATCGATCTCGCCGCTCACCAATTACTACACGGTGACGTCGCCCGCAACGAAGAACGTAAACGGCGTGAACAGCAACAACGGAAGCTTCTCGTCTAATACCGCCCAGTTCGAGTACAACGAGAATCAGGGATTCAATTGGACGAGCGCAGCCCCCATCAATGCGAACGGTGCGTCCAAAATTCCGTCGCTCGCGGAGACTGGCGCTGGGGCAACAAGCCAGATTAAAGTCACCGACAGCACCGGCACGTTTTACCTCAATGGTTTCTACCTCGGCGAGAGTGCGACGGGCACACTCGACTACATGATCTACGGCTACAACGGGAGCACGTTGGTCTATTGCATCGACGACAAATCCGGCACGCTTAACACGTGCAGCGGTACCCTGACCAGCGCCTGGGACACTCTCGGTACTGTGACCAAAACAGGTTCAGGCGCCTACTACACGTACATTGTCAACCCCGACGCAAATATCGCGGTCACCAGCATATATATCGACACGAACATTTCCTCGAGCGATTTCCAGTACGTGGACAACATTATCGTGTCGCAAACGCCCGAGCCTACCAGCCTGCTACTGCTGGGATCGGGTTTTGCTGGCCTGGCGGGAATGTTGCGCCGCAGGCAGCGCGCCTGAAAACTCTGACAATCTGTCGTCTTTACTCACACACGCCGGAGCACTCGCTCCGGCGTATTCGTTTTGTCGGATCACTAGCGCATGAAGTAGTGTATGGATCCGTGTCAACGCCGAGTTGAAGCTTTGTCCCTCATCCCCTTGCCATCAAATTACGATATTCTTAGAACCTAATCTTTCCTTTTGCATCTCTCCCATGGCTCAGAGTTGGACAAATTCTGTCCTGACATATGCAAAGATATGCACATTTCTCAGTCTTACCGGCCAATCAGCAGCTTAGAGCCCGGCGAAAACCTTGTTATAACGTGTTTATTATCAATGCGCTACAGTGTTAATCAGAATTTACAAAAAAACACTTGACATGGAACATTGAATGCCTCTATAAGCATAAAAGAAGGTCGGCTCGGGCGTTCAGAGGAACTAGACGCTCGATGTATCTAATAACCCCAGTTTCTGCATGGTTCCCCCAACCAGCCGGAACTTAACACCGAAAATGAGGCTTGAAAAACATGAAGAGATTCTCGATTGCACTTCTCTCATTGGCAGTTGTCCTTGCCATAGCCCCGGCGGCGAAAGCCAACACATTCCCGGTCTCGTGCACTGGCTACGGGCCATCCAGTACCATTGTCTCCGGCACGGATTGCACGGGCAGTCCCTGGACCATCGATTTCACAACTGTCAGTTTCTCAGGACCTGGCAGCGCAACCGCTACTATAAGCTTCAACGTAGGCAGCACATACACCGCTACTAGCCTCAACATGCTTTTTCAGGTGTATGAGGCCGCTGGCACAGACATCGACTTGGTCTATACGGTGACGGGCCCCACTGGGTATTACGCGGTTGACAACTCATTCCTGCTAGGCGCGGGAGGCAGCGTCCTTGAAAATGTCTGCTCGACCCCCGCTTCCACTATCGGTTGTGACTCGGGAGCTGACACCTATGTCACTCTTGATAACACGGCTGGCTACATTCAAACATCGAAGGTATTCATTTCAAACGGCACATTCTATGTTGCCAAAGACGTCACCGACCCCGGCTTCAGCGAGTTTGAGGACAGCATAGAATCCGCTCCCGAGCCCAGCTCTTTGATCATGTTCGGCACAGGTCTGCTTGGGTTGGCAGGGATGCTTCGCTACAAATTCAGGAAGACTAGCTAAGCCAGGACGTTAAAATTAGAGAATCGTCCGGTTTTTCACCTCAATCAAAGATGGGATGCGTTCCTCGCATCCCATCTTTTTTATTGCTTAACTTATCTTTTTCCGGCCTTTATATAACTCAATCTGACACGTGCTTTATCTGTTCCATGTTTCGTTTCCTCTTCCATGACGTGGTCAGAGATCAATCGTCAGTAGCCAGTCTGTTCATGGATTTGACGACGATTGTAGACATCACACACGTCTGAAAACTGACCACCTTTTTGACAAAATCTATCCACTTCCATGCATATTTTTTTCACTCTTGTCGGCTATTCAGCAGCTTAGAGCCCGGCGGCCATCCGATTTACAACGTGTTTATTATCAATGCACTACAGTGTTAATTAGAATTTACAATAAAACACTTGACATAGAATATCGAATGCATTTATAAGCATAAAAGACGGTCGGCTCGGGCGTTCAGAGGAACCAGACGCTCGATGTATCTATCAACCCCAGATTCAGTCTGGTATCCCTATCCAGACGGAACTCGAACAAAAAAGCGGCTCCTGAAAAAGGCAGCTCCTGGAGGATGTACGATGAAGAAGTATTTGGTAGCAATACTAGCTTTGACAGTGGCCCTTGCGATCGCACCAAGCGCGTTGGCCGATCCCTATATTGTTGGTTCAATAGGCGTCACTGGCGGGAATGACCATTGGAATGCAACGGATCTCTACGTTCCCGGTACCACTGGGGTTGTCGCAGACGATGGCGGCTCTTTCGTGGGTATTGTACCGGTAAATCCCGCATCCGGTAGTGGAGCGACAATAAACTTTAGTGATTTAACGTTCAGCTCTCCTGACATACTCGTGTTCACTACGGATACTGGAGTCGCCACGTTCACTATTACCGGTCCTGTCTCTATCACAGAGGACACTGGCACCAACTTGCAAATCTCCGGAACCGGCATATTGACCTTGACTGGTTACGCGCCAACATTGGCGAATTTCAACTCTGACAGTACCGATTCAAACAACAGCTACGGTAGTGGGAGTGGCGCCTCCTCCACATTCGGGATCGATATTACCTCCCTTGGAGAACAACCACCCGTCATTCCCGAGCCCGGCACTCTGAGCTTGTTCGGCACAGGTCTGCTTGGGTTGGCAGGGATGCTTCGTTCCAAATTCGGGAAAGCCCGTTAGACGAAGACGTTAAGTCCTCCAGATCGTCTGGTTTATTGCAATCGGGGTTATGAAGAGAGGGTGTGCGTTCTGCGCATACCCTCTTTTTTGCCTCTATTCCCTGTTCCCTGATCTCTTATTTATTTGTCAAAATTTTGCTGATAATTATGTAGTAAACATCGAGTTAAGCTCAATAAAATGAATATGTTCCACGTGGAACATATTCGGGGATCCTAACTCCTTATTTCTCTTCACTGCCTGAATCCCCAACGAGCGATTTGTGCTCGTTGGGGTGAAAGAAGTAATCTTTGCTCGCTAGGGTGTCAAGTCCCCAGTTCCTGTTCCCTGTTCCCTGTTCCCGATTCCCTGCCCTTCTTACCTGTTAGATTAAAACCATCACAGGAATGTCTGACACTACCCAATTTGCCCTTCCACGCGGCTTCCGCTATGGCGCTGCCAAGGCCGGCATCAAACAGAGCAGCCGCGCCGACTTTGCTCTCATTGTGGCCGACGCTCCTGCGAGCGCCGTATCCGCCTTCACCGCCAACCTCGTCATCGCCGCTCCGCTGATTCTCGACAAGGAACATCTGCGGGCCACTGGAGGCAAGGTGCGCGTGGTGGCCATCAACGCCGGCAACGCCAACTGTGCTGTTGGTCAGGCCGGGCTAGACGCGGCCCGCGCCACCTGCCAGGCAGCGGCCCGCCTCTTCGGCTGCCGGCCGGAGGAGGTCTTCCCTTCCTCGACCGGCGTTATCGGCGTCCCTCTACCGGCAGAGAAACTCGTCGCCGCCCTGCCGGATCTGGCCTCCTCGCTGGGCGCTGACTTTGACCACTTCCACCAGGCCGCACAAGCCATCCTCACCACCGACACGGTGGAGAAGACTGCCTTCGCGTGTCTGGATCTCCCCGGCCCGGATGGCGCGCCGCGCGAGGTCCGCATTGCCGCGTTCTGCAAGGGCGCGGGAATGATTCATCCTCAACTTGTTCCTCACGCCACAATGCTGGTGTACATCCTCACCGATGCGGCTGTTGAATCAGCTGTGCTATCCGGCTACCTGAGCGCTGCCATCGAGGTCAGCTTCAACCGCATCTCAGTGGACGGCGACACCTCCACCAACGACACCGTGCTGCTGTTGGCTTCGGGCGCCAGCGAGGCCGTTGTAGGCCCGGATAACGCAGCCTTCGCCTCCGCCCTCACACAGGTCTGCACCTCGCTATCCCGCCAGATTGTGGCCGACGGTGAAGGCATCACTCACGTTGTGGAGTTGCATATAGAAGGTGCAGCCACGAACGCAGACGCGCTTAAAATCGCCAAGGCCATCGCCCATTCCCCGCTGGTAAAAACCGCCTGGGCCGGTTGCGATCCCAACTGGGGCCGGCTGGTGGCAGCCATCGGCTACTCCGGCGCGCTGATCGACCCTGAGCGCATTGATATTCGCTTCGGCGATCTGGTCATCTGCCGCGACGGCGGCCGCGCTGCGGAGTTTGATGAAGCCGCCGCCCACGCTTACATCGCTCAGCCGGAGTTCTCCATCACCATCCAGCTCTACCAGGGGGCCGGCTCCTGCGTCTTCTGGACCACCGATTTGACCCATGAATATGTCAGCATTAACGCAGACTACTCGACTTAGTTTGCTGTTTCGGCAAAGGCCGGCTTAAGGTGGCAAGCCGCCCTGGCCCGCGCCTTTTTTCTGCCCTCAACCGCTTGCATCCCCAGGAAAAGCACAAAACACAACACCGCCGCGCCGTAGCAATCCAGCAACACATCGCTGAACTGGCCGGTCCGGTTAGGCAGAAAACTCTGATGAAACTCATCCGCGCTGGCCATCAAAAAAGTCGTCAGAAGCGCCAGCCCATGCGCATGCAGTTGCCGCAGCAATTGGAACGCCATGCCCTGCAACGTGATCCAGAAGCTGCGAAAGCTGACCAGGGAAAAGAATCCGAAGCCCATGAAATGGCCAGTCTTGCGAATCAGATGGTGGGTCGAGGCCCAATGCGCATCCACGCCATTGCCGAAAAACATCTCGGCCAACCGCCGCAATGGAGCGCTGGTGCGGTCCGCCCCAAAATAGGGCGTGGACTCTACGGCACATACCATTGCGCAGACCAGCACAGGCAGCCATGTCCGTATCTGCTCCTGAAGCCGAGCAGACCGGCCAGTTGAAGTTTGCGTCGCATAGATTCCAAAGACCACAGTAGATGAAGACATAATGATTGCTCCGATGATCGGCTCAGGAATCTGGCGCAAAATCCGCGCACATCCACGGTTGTATATGAATTTATTCGGCTCAAACGCACGCGACTTGAAGAGAATCTACAAATGTTTGAAATATTTAATCTTGCGCCGTCCTGAAACGAGACATCGTATACCGCCGTTGGAACGGATGCCTGTAATGAACTGCTGGTTCCGCGCACGTCCGGAATTGTCTATGCGCCATCATTTCTCTAATCCCTGCAAGGCAGACGAATGATAGAGTGAGGAATATGAAGGTGAGCAAACGCAGGTTCCTGGCTGCTGTTTTCCCATGTGCGATTTTATTGGCTGGGCTTCCCTTCCTGGCCTCTGCCCCTGCCGCCGCTGAAGATCACTCCTCAGCCAATGCTCCAGAGTCTGCCAGCGGACAGTGGGGCCGCGACAGCGGCGGTGCCGCGCCTGTCTGCCTGCCCGCAGCTCTTGGTTCGCCCTATATCCCGGTCGACAGCTGGGTCTATCCGGCTATGCTGCGGCTTTACTCGCTCGGCTTTGTGGACAATGTATTTCTTGGTATGAGGCCGTGGACACGCTCCAGCATGAGCCATATGCTTGAGGAGGCCGGTGCGCGCATTGAAGATGCCGATCCCGGACCTGTCACAGACGAGGCTCAGGGGATCTATGACGCGCTGATGCACGAGCTGCGCAACGAGATGGCCGGGCCCTGCATGCCCTACCAGGGCAAATCCCGCATAGAGTCGGTTTACACCGTGGCTCGCGGCATCAGCGGCACTCCCCTGCGCGACAGCTATCATCTGGGCTCAACCATAATCAACGATTACGGACGCCCATACCAGAGCGGATTCAACAACTACTCCGGCGCCAGCGGCTATGCAGCAGCCGGCCGATTCGTATTCTATGCGCGCGGCGAGTTTGAGGCAGCGCCCTCGGCTACCGGCTACTCCCAGGCGCTGGCCCAGGCGTTCAGCATCGTAGACGGTACGATTTATACCAACCCCATCACTCATGTGATCACGAATTATTATCTTCCCCAAGCCACCATTCCCATGGGGCCCATCGCCAACACAGCCACCGGCAGGGTTATGGAGGCTTATGTCTCCGCCAACCTCCTCAACCACGAAATCTCCTTCGGAAAACAGGACAACTGGCTTGGGCCGGGGTTGGGCGGAGGCATGGCCTACTCTAACAACGCCGAAAACATCTACTCCTTCCGTATCAACCGTGTCGAGCCGCTCCATATTCCGCTGATCTCCCGGCTCACCGGACCCTTCCGCTACGACTTTCTGGTTGGCAAGCTCCGTGGACATACGTATATGCCCAATCCGGCAAATCCCGGCGGCACAAATCCTAATCTGCCCAACGTTATCAACCCCGGCGATCCCTGGGTTCACATCGAGAAGATCAGCTTCCGACCTACAGAAAACCTCGAATTCGGCTTCGAGCGCACTGTGATCTGGGGTGGCGAGGGCCACGCGCCCATCACCTTCCGCACTTTCGCCAAGAGCTTTATCAGCATGTCATCGCCTAGCGGTACAGCCAAGAATGGCCGCGACGATCCCGGTGCGCGCTTTGGCGCATTCGACTTCTCCTACCGGCTGCCCTTTGTTCGCAACTGGCTCACACTCTACACGGATTCGGAAGTTCACGACGACATATCCCCCGTCGATGCTCCCCGTCGCGCCGCCTACCGGCCCGGCATCTATCTCTCCCACGTACCCGGAATTCCTCAACTGGACCTGCGCGTCGAAGCGGCCTCCACTGAACCCTCCAGTTCAGACCATCCCACTCCCCCACAAGGTCCATCGTACCCAAGCCTCTACGGCCATTTCATGTACTACGAAGGCATCCAGAAGCAGGGCTACACCAACCAGGGCCAGCTCTTCGGCGACTGGATCGGTCGCGAGGGCAAAGGCGGCCAGGCATGGATAACGTGGCATTTGAGCGGCAATGAATGGATACAGATAGGCCTGCGTAATCAAAAAGCCACCAAGTACTTTATCCCCGGCTCAACGACCCTGACCATCCCTCCGAAGAGTCCCGGATGCCCCGTCACCACTCCATGCCTGAGTCCAGTCAATGGCGGCACTACGCTGAATGACATCAACTTCCAGGTGGTCAAGCGCATCGGCAAGGACTTTGAGATCAACGGCAACTTTGCCTACGAGCACTGGAAGGCTCAGATTTACCTCCCCGGACAGCAGTCGGTGACAACGACGAACATCCAGCTAACCTGGTTTCCGGGGCGCAAGGTCAGCTTCTAAGCAGCAGGACGTGAGTTCTCCGGCAAGTCAAAGTCAGCGGATCGTGCCCTTGCTGCGCAGATTTTGGACAAGTTGAGTTGAATTCGAGTTGGGCGGTTTATGCGTCAATATAAATAGGGGTTTTAGGGTGAGATATGCGTCATTATGCGTAATTGTTGCGAGAAATATGCGTAGTTATACGTATGCCCTGCAGTATCTATGCGTAGTTATGGTTGTAAGGGCATCCGGCTGACACCATACCCGGCGAAATTTCGCCAAGCGCCGCAAGCGTGGCATTGAACTCATGGTTTAGCCATGAGGCAAATGCCGGACCAGGGTCGCGAGCCCTGGCGGCCGTTCGATGCCGGCAACAGAGATAGGAGCCGTAGAGCGAATGAAAGACGCTTGAGACGCGCTGCCGTTTTGAGTGGCGATCGCACATCGATTGGCTTCCAGCCGCAGGGAACAAAGAACTCCGGACCTTCCTCCGGACCAAATTTCAACGAGGATCCGCTCTGTATGAGAGAGGGATCCATGTTCTTTTGGAGTAGACGCAGGAGACCCGGTGATGCAAGATCCAGTATCCATCGCTGAAACGTTACTGGAGCCGCAAGATCCTCTGCAAGCGCGCGGACCTGATCGGCGTTGTAATAGATGATGAACCCTTCGGTGAAGATCAAACACTTATCAGCCCTGCGTCCGAGTTGGGCGAAAACTTCGCGACGGGCAGTGGTGTCAAATAGATCGAGGCTGACGCGTTCCAGTGAGCAGGCTGGTTTTTCATTGGCCAGAATTTCTTCTTTGTACGAAAGGATGCCGGGGAGATCGACCTCAACCCACTGCAGCGATGCAGGCAAGGACATGCGATAGGGGCGGGTGTCGAGGCCCGCGGCAAGATTGACGACCATATCCACGCCCTGCTGACATTGTTCCTCGATGAATTGGTCATACAAGTATGTGCGCACCACCCAGGCCCATGTGTTGCGGTCGCTGAAGGGCATGGAGTCGGCGATCTGTTCGCCGCGTGTGCCGGCCAGGCGGCTGGCAAGGGAATCGCGAAAGAGCGCGTCCTGGCGCTCGGTCTCTCGCGCCCGATAGACCGCCGCCAGGAGCGCCGTGTCCGAGATATTGCGGATGAGAGGTTCAGCTTGAGTCACGAAATTATGCTCCTGCCCTGTCACTTTAATGAGATGCTGGAATCTCGAATTGGATGCTTCTTGTTCACGTGGACCGGCTTCCAGGAGGCTGCAAGGGCACATTCCGCCGGTGCGTAGAGGATACGAAGGATTCCGTAGGAGGATTCAGAAACTAATTCATGACTGATTCTGAATGCCCTTACCGCGCCCACGATATCTCTACTCGACATAGATTTCAGCGAGTGCGGCCAAAGTGGTGTTCAGGGTTGCCAGGGAGATGGCTCCGGCGCGCTTGACCACGTCAGCTCCACATCGGCTTCGTTTGTAAATTCTGGCAATACATGGACATCATCTCCTGCGGCTGCCAGCTTCCTGCACGCTTCGACCCAACCAGTGCGAGGCGCAGCATTCGGCCCGTGAAGCACCAGCGCATCGTCCTCCACGCGCAGATCCACCTCGACCTCTTCGAGTGAGCAGGTCACGGCGCTCCCAGAATGGGGCACCCGGCGCACCATAGCGCATGAATCTGCACGACCGCAGCGACACACAGCGGAATTAAGCGAGGATTATGAACATTCCTTTGGCAAATGGCCTCGCAGCCAGTGCGCAGATCGCATTCCGGCGAGATGTGATCTGCATCACTGATCGGCGACCATTGCCGGTCCGATACTTTGGCATCTTACTCAGGAGGTCTGTCCGTGAACAGTTTCTGTGCGCGTATGTTCGGTCTCACCCTGTTCGTTTTTCTCGTTTTGACTCTTGCCGTCCAACCTGCCATTGCTCAGCAGGATCAAGCCAAGCACATATTCCATCGGCTGATTCCAGCCGGGGATACCTGTGCCAGCTGCCATAAGGTGATTTATGACCAATGGAAAGCCAGCCCGCATAGCGCCAACGGTGTCGAATGCACCGTGTGCCATGGCGAGACAACAGCAAAGGACTTCGCGGGCACGCCGGCGTTAAGCACATGCGACAACTGTCACTCCGATCAGGTGGCACAACTAAAGTCTGATCCATTCATGAAAGGCAGGACGTGTGTGAACTGTCATCAAGCACACACCTTCGTGGAGCACAAGAAGGCGGCCCCGGCGCCCAAGTGATAACAATTTCCAGGCATAACATTCTCGAACTGCTGGCCGGTGCATCCGCGCTCACCCGTTCTCCCGGCTGTCTCTTGATGCAATCAGGCCTTACCGCTAAACACTTCTACCGTGCCCTCGGGTGTGTCCGGTCGTAGACGATTGTCAACTGGGCGGTAGTCAGTTGCGTGTAGCGCTGGGTGGTGGAGAGGCGCTCGTGGCCGAGTAACTCCTGAATTGCGCGCAGGTCGGCGCCTTCCTCTAATAAATGCGTACCAAAGGCGTGGCGCAATGTATGCGGATGAACATCGGCGGAGAGGCCGCGCTGGATAGCGATGCGCTTGACGATGCGGGCAACGCTGCGCGTGGTGAGACGGGCATCTCCTCCGGGCTTGGCCAGGCCGCGTAGTTGCAGGTTGAGAAAGAGCGCCGGCGTTGCGTACCCTTTTGTATCGCCTGTTGCCGCCAGACGCGCCGCGCGCTCGGCGAGATAGGCGCGCAGGGCCTCGGCCGCCGCGTCGCCCAGCGGAACATATCTTTGTTTTTGTCCCTTGCCGCGGATCAGAATCGCTTCGTTAGCCCAGTGAATGTCTTCTAGGTTCAGTCCGGTCAGTTCCGCGTTGCGAATGCCGCAGCCGTAGAGCAGTTCCAGAATCGCCGTGTCGCGCGCGGGCCAACTGGCAGCGTCTTCATCAACCGAATCGACCACGCGGTTCATCTGCTCAATTGAAGGTACGCGCGGCAGATGCCTGGGCAGCTTTGGCGTAGCCACCAACGAGGCCGCGTTCTGTTCCAGACGCCCCGTGCGCGCCAGCCACCGAAACCAACTGCGAATTGCCGCCAGAGCACGCGCGGTTGAGGCTTTTGATAAACCGCGATCATAGAGCGTGCCCAGGTAGGCGCGGATATGCGTGTGCTCGATGCGCTCCGGGCCACAATCATTTCCATGATGTTCCGCGATATAGACGGTAAATCCACGCAGCTCGCGTTCATAAGCACGGATGGTGTGTGCCGATGCTCCACGCTCATTGGCCAGCACGCGCAGATAATCGGCAACGAGCGAGTCCAGCGGACTGATGGCGTCTTGAGTGGACAATGAAACGGCTGATGTGCTCATGTGGTATCCTCGTCCGGCTGTTCGCTGTCCCTTTGGCCGATTGGAACAGTGCTCGAAACCAGGTGCAGCCCTTTGCGTCCAGCGGAAAACTCTACAACCTTAGTCCGTTGCCGTTTGGCACGAGGATGGTGCTGGCGATGCACTTCCTTAAGCCTGCCCAGAGCAAGGTGCGTATAGACCTGGGTGGTGGAGATGTCGGCATGACCCAGCATCAACTGCACGCTGCGCAGATCGGCGCCGTGCTCCACCATGTGCGTGGCGCAACTGTGTCGCAGACGATGAGGGCTGGCGGCGGAGTTGGCCATCTTGACCACGTGCCAGACCCATTGCCGTGTCAGAGGCATGCCACGCAGAGAGAGAAACAACCGTGTAGCGTCTTGCCGCGCGGCGCTGGATTTGCTCCGCTCCGAGCCGGAGGAGCTGATGCGAGCCAGGTGCGGCCTTCCCTTTTGCAGATACTCTTCCAGAGCCGTAAGCGCGGTTCGCCCCAGAGGCACAATGCGCTCCTTATCTCCTTTGCCGCGCACCTGCACCCGGCCCAGGTCGAGCGCCAGGTCACCGGTTCTGAGCGCCGTGACCTCGGAGACGCGCAAGCCGCCCGCGTAGAGCAGCTCCAGAATCGCCCGGTCGCGCAAGGCCGTGGCTTGCGCCTGAGGATGTTCAGTGGACATCTGCGCGCGGTCCAGCATCTCCACAACCTCCGGCTCTGCCAGAGATTTGGGCAGCACTTTCCACGCTTTAGGCGATTCGATGTTGACGGTGGGATCGTGATGGATGCGCCGGTCGAGCAGAAGCCACTTGTAAAAGCCGCGCAGGCAGCTCAGCTTGCGCGCCGCCGAACGCTGGTCGATGCCGTGGCCGCGCAGATGCTCCAGAAATGCCGCCACGTCCTCCTGCGACGCCGTCAGCAGCACGCCGCTGCGCCCTTCGATGAACTCGGCAAAGGTCTTCAGGTCGCTGTCGTAGGCCTCGCAGGTCAGCGGCCGGAGCCCTTTTTCCACGCGCAGATACGCCTGGTAGTCCTTCAGAAGTGAGAGATTGCGCGTGCTTTCCACACTTTCGATTATCGGCGGCTGAGGCGGCTGACGCCGCCACCGCGCATGCTGCTGAACCTCGTTCATCATGGACTCAAATTCGGCAACAGGACTTTTGAGTGTCTTCTGAGAAGCTTTGTTATCCGTTTGCGGAGTTCCGATGGCACGTGCCCGGCCCGGCAGCGTATAACGCTGGAATGGGCGTTTTGGCGGCAGTAGAGATCGATGCGTGGCTGCGCGAGGGCAGGCTGGTGGTTACGGACAGCGACCGCGCCGCTCGCGCCCTTGCCTCTGCCTTCCATCGCGCCCGCCAGGCCGAGGGTCTCACCGCCTGGCCCGCACCCAACATTCTCGATTGGCAGAGCTTTGTGCGCAAGACCTGGGAAGAGCGCGGCGCCGATGGCCGCCTGCTGCTGAATCCCGCGCAGGAGGAGGATCTCTGGTTCGCAATCGCCGGACAGGACAGCACCCTGCCAACATTGCTGGAAGGACCGCGTTATCGCCTTGCCGCATTGGCGATGGAAGCACACGAGCTGATTTGCTCGTATGCACCGCAGTATTTGAGGACGCCGGCCCGCGCCGCATGGCAGCAGGACGCGGCAGCCTTCAGCGGTTGGCTGACGGCATTTGACGAAGCCTGCCGCGCTGATAGTCTGATTAGCTCCAGCCGACTGGCGCATGAGCTGATACCGCTACTCAAAGCCGACCGGGCTGAGCGTCCGCCGCTGCTTCTGGCCGGATTTGACCGCATTCTGCCTGTGCAGCGCAGCCTCTTCAATGCCTGGGGTGAGTGGCATGAAGTTGCCAGAGGCGAGCAGGCTGGCGTAGTTCATTTCCACGAAGCTTCTGACTTCCCGGCTGAGTTGACGGCTTGCGCGCTATGGTGCGGCCGACAACTCGCCGCCAACTCAGACGCCCGTCTGCTGGTCGTTACACAGGACGCCGGCACGCGCCGGGGCGAGATCGAACGCGCCTTGCTTCGCCATTCCGGTGCGGTCTTCGAGTTTTCGCTGGGTGTTCCGCTTAGCCAGGTTGCACTGGCGCGGGCGATTCACCTGCTGCTACGCTGGCTCGACGGTCCGCTCGACGAGCAGGAACTCGACTGGCTGCTCTCGACCGGCCACGCCATCGCCACCTCACAGGAGTCTGCGGCGCTGCAAGCATATATGCGCGCTCTGCGCCGTAATGGCCTGGAGCGAACGCAGTGGAGTTTGGCGGCATTCCTTGGTCAGAATTGCTCCACCGAGTTGCTTCCGGCCTCCTGGGTCGAGCGCATCTCTGCAGCTCGACGCTTATTAGCCGACTTTGCGCGCCGACCGCAAAGCCCTCTCGACTGGGCGGAGCTGGTTCCGCGATTGCTGGAGGAGATTCACTTTGCCACTGCCCGGACGCTTCAGAGCGCCGAATACCAGGTCGTACGTCGCTGGCAGCAGACGGTGGAGAGCTGCGGCTCACTGGGCTTCGATGGTCGCCGCATTGGCTGGAAGGAGTTCATATCTCAACTGGGACGCGCGCTGGACGAGACCCTCTTTGCTCCCGAGTCGCGCAACGCGCCTATCCAGATCGCCGGACCTGCCGAGTCCGCCGGGCTCACCGCCAATGCAGTCTGGTTTCTGGGAGCCGATGAAGACGCCTGGCCTGCCAGCGGCTCGACACACCCGTTGCTGCCTATCGAGGTTCAACGCGAGGCTGGAATGCCCCACGCCACGCCACAGCTCGACTGGGAGCTGGCTGAAGCCATCACTCGTCGCATTTTGGCATCCGCGCAGGAGGTTCACTTCAGTTATGCAAGGCAAAACGAGGCCGCCGAAACCCGCCCGTCACGTCTGATCATCCAGTTGGCAGGCGAGGCGCAGAAGTTGTCGGCGGATCTGAAAGCGCCAAACGCGCCGACTCCGCTCACAGTTACTATCGAGGACTGGAGCCGCATTCCCTTCCCTCCGGGCAAGGTCAAGGGCGGCGCAGACGTTCTCACTGCGCAGTCGCAGTGCCCCTTCAAGGCCTTCGCCACCGCGCGCCTTGCCGCACAAAGTTGGGAGTCCGCTGAGGCCGGCCTGACCGCCATGCAGCGCGGCAATCTGCTCCATACTGTGCTTCACTCTGTTTGGGGTGGACCGCCTGAGGGCATTCGGAGTCACGCCGAGCTCAAGAACATCTTGTATCGCCATGGCGAATTACAGCCGGATGTGAGCCGTCTGGAAGATTTTGTTGCCGGTAACGTGAAGCGCGTGCTCAAGCGGGAGCTGCGTCCGCATCAGCGCGAGTTGATGCCCCGCCGCTATCTGGAACTGGAAGAGTTGCGTCTGACAAAGCTGGTGACAGAGTGGCTGGAGTACGAGGCCGCGCGTGTTCCATTTGAGGTCGCGGAGACTGAGGTCAAGCGCACGGTTCACCTTGCCGGACTCACGCTTGACCTGCGACTGGACCGTGTTGACCGGCTGAAAGACGGTTCCCTGCTGGTGATCGATTACAAATCCGGCTACGTCTCACCCAACGCGTGGGAGAAGCCTCGGCCCGAAGATGTTCAATTGCCGCTCTATGCCGGATTTGCTCTTGAGCCGAACGAACACCTCGGCGGGCTGGTCTTCGCCAGTGTGCGTGCCGGAGATCAGGAATTTGCTGGGCGAATCTTCGATCCTGTTGCAAATCTCTCAACTGGACTCAAGGGAACTAGCTCCCTGATGAAGAACAAGCTCACCGACGAGCAGCTTGATGATTGGCGCAAGTGCATCGAACAGCTCGCCAAAGATTTTCTCGGTGGCAATGACGAAGTGGACCCACGCGATCCCATCAAGACCTGCAGGCGATGTGGCTTGCAAACTCTCTGCCGTATACAGGAGCGCGACGTCCAACTCGGAGACGAGGACGATTCCTTAGGCGACGACAGCCCAGAATTTGCGGAGGACGGTGATGAGTAGACCCGACCGCGTAGTTCCTCCAGATCAGCTTGAGCGCCTCCGTGCGCTTCATCCCGGCAGATCAATTCTGGTACAGGCGCCTGCAGGCTCCGGCAAGACCGACCTGCTGGCTCGACGCTTTCTCCGCCTGCTGACCGAGGTCGAAGAGCCCGGCCAGGTCGTCGCCATTACATTCACCAACGCCGCAGCCGCCGAGATGCGCAATCGGATTCTCGATGAACTTAGAAAGGCTGCCGCTAGCCCTGCTCTGGATTCTGATGAATTCTCCATGGACGCTCTCGCCCATCGCGCGCTGGAACATTCCCAGGCGCTCGGCTGGAAGCTACTCGACCTTCCCGCGCAGCTTCGCATCCGCACGATCGATTCGTTTTGCCGCGAGCTTGCTCTTCAGCAGCCGTTGCTCTCCGGACTGGGCGGCGGCCTCAACATTGGCGAGCAGCCTGAGGAACTCTATCGACGCGCGGCTCGCGAAGCGCTGAGAAAAGTCGACCTTACAGGCTCGGAACTCGGCACGGCTATTGAAGACCTTCTAACGTGGCGCGACAACGGCTGGCAGGATATGGAAAACCTGCTGGTCGATATGCTGAAAGGCCGCGACCGCTGGATGCACGGAATCGTCCTCGAGCGCGAGCCGGATTGGGAAGCGCTCCGAGAGCGTCTAGAGCGGCCCTTTGCTCATACCGTGCACGACGCGCTAGTCAGATTGAGCGGGCTTCTCGACCAGGTTCCCAATGCGCGAGACGAAGCACTGGAACTGGCGCGCTTTGCATGCGAAGAACCGGGCGAAAACTCGCCCTGGAGTTTGGCGGAATGCGCCGAATTCCCCGCTATTCCCTTCTCTGATGGGATAAAAATCGCCCACGAACTTTTTGTTTCACTCTCAAATTTCATGCAAACGCAGAAAGGAAGCTGGCGTTCTGAAAGAGGCCTGAAGACTTCCGACGGCTTTCCTTCCACTCCGCGTGGCAAATCCAGTAAAGCTCGGTTCGCTGCGCTGATCACAAAGCTCTCCGCCGTTCCCGGCCTCGAAGCCGCATTGGCTTCCGTTCGCATTCTTCCTTCCGTCCGCTATACCGAAGAGGAATGGATCATCGTGAAGGCTTGCTTTCAGTTACTGCGCGAGGCTGCAGGCGAGCTACGCGTAGTTTTTGCCGAGGCTGGCGCCGTGGACTTCACCGAGGTGGCGCAGATCGCCCAAAACGCACTCCGAGGCGGAGACGATCTCCCCACCGACGCCGCGCAATATGTATCAGACAACATCCGCCACCTGCTGGTCGATGAGTTCCAGGACACCAGCCGCCGCCAACACCGGCTGCTCTCCAGCCTCATCGCTGCATGGCCCGAGCGCGAAGGACGCACCTGTTTTGTGGTTGGCGACCTTATGCAGTCGATCTACTTTTTTCGCGAGGCCGATGCCGAACTATTCCCGCGCGTGAAAGCCCTCGGCCTCGAGATACCGCACGAGAAGCCGCTGCTCTTTGACCCTGTCTCCCTCACAGCCAACTTCCGTACTACGCCAGTGCTGGTTGAGCGGCTCAACAAGTCATTTGCGCAGATCTTCGCGGTTGACGATGGTAGCGGCATTACATTTGCCGCATCCCAACCTGCACGGAAAACAAAGGCCAGCGATGGTCCGGCATTAGCGTTGCACCTGGAGTTTGTTCCCCAAGCAGTGAAAGGCAAAACCGCCGTTCTCCAGGCCTCGAGCGAAATAGAAGCTGCACACGTAGCACAGATCGAAGAGATTGTTGAGCTAATCCGCCGTCATCAAAGCTCAGTCGAACAGGCCCGCCTCGCTCATGAATTCGACGAAAAAGTGAAATTCCGTATCGCCGTTCTGGGCCGCGCCAAGAACCACCTTGTGCCCATCGCCGAGGCACTGCGCGAGGCCGGAATTCCTTTTCGCGCCGTCGAACTAGAGCAGCTCGCCACGCGCCCCGAAGTCCTCGATGCGCTGGCCCTGGCCCGCGCCCTGCTCAATCCCCAGGATCGCGTGGCCTGGCTGGGCGTACTGCGCGCCCCCTGGTGCGGCCTATCGCTAGAAGACCTGCATCGCCTTGCAGGCAACGATGATCAGGAGAAGAATCCCCAGCCCGTTCCAAAGTTGATTGTCGAGCGGCTTCCGTTTCTGAGCGAAGAGGGCCGTTTGGCCGCTGCGCATGTACTGGATGCACTCGTATCAGCGCCCGACCTTCGCACAGCTCATCCCACGGCCTCACTGGGAACCTGGCTGGAACAGGTCTGGCTGCGGTTGGGCGGAGCGGCCTGCGTGGACGCGACTGCCCGCGCCAACCTCGACCTGCTTTGGAGTTGTCTGGACAACCTGATGGGCGGCGAACCGGAGCTGCTTGGCACCGGCCTTGCAGCAGCCCTCAACAAGCTCACCGCCCTGCCTGACCCCGGGGCCAGCGGCGATTGCGGCGTGCAGTTGATGACCATTCATAAATCCAAAGGACTGGAGTTCGAGGTGGTCATCGTTCCTGAATTGCAGGCCCGCATCAGGGGGAGCAGCAGAAAAATGCTCTCCTGGCTGGAGCGCGGTCTGGCCGAGCCTGACGACTCAGGTGAGATTACCGAGTTTCTGGTCGCTCCTTTCCAGCGCAAGCGCGCCGACCGCAGCCCGGCCAAGGAGTGGGTTGATCGCGTCTATCGCGAGCGAGAATCGCAGGAAGACCGGCGCATTCTTTACGTCGCCGCCACCCGCGCCCGCGAGGAACTGCACCTCTTCGCCCGTCCTGCGTTCAAAGAAAATGATGGGGAGTTGACCCTGGTGGAACCTGTAAACAGCCTCCTGGCTACTGCCTGGCCCGCGCTGGAAGAGGAGGTTCGCGCACGCTTCGAAAAGTGGAAGGCAGCCAGAGCAGCCCTGGTGGCTTCCCAAAGCCAGGAGATCGAAACGCTCGCCGCCTCCGGCGAAGGCAATCTGGCTGTCATGCCGCCCCCTATCCGGCCAACACTGCTGCGCCGCCTGTCGCCGGATTACCGTCTCGAACACTCTGTAGTTGCCCAGCAAGCCGCTATAGAACCCTCCGTTCTGGGATTGGGAACGGCCCCAGTCCAGCTCTATTCCCGCCACGAGGGCGGACTGCTATCCCGCGCCCTGGGAAGATCCGTCCACGCGCTGCTTGAAGAGCTGGCCCGCCTGCGCGCCAAGCTCGATTGGGAGGCTGCCCGCTCGGCTCTTCGTCCTTTTGAGCCGCGAATCGCCGCCCAGGCGCGCGCCATCGGCGTGGACAAGCCCCAAGCCTCACAGATCGCCGCTGAGGCCCTCCAGTTGGCGTTAAAAGCCTCTCACGACCCCACTGGCTCGTGGATTCTCTCGCCCCACGCAGCCGCAGCCAGCGAGGCAGCCTGGGCCGGGGTCGTCGGAGGAGGACTGCACGCGGTGCGTGTGGACCGCGTCTTCCGGGCCGGTCCCTCGCCCGGAGCTAAAGGCGAGGATTGCTGGTGGATTATCGACTACAAGACCACCCACGCTGGTAATTTGGACCCCGCCCAGGCCCTGCCAGAACTGCGCCAGCTCTTCGCTCCGCAGCTCGAGGCCTATGCTAGCATCCTGCGTAACCTGCAAGGCGGGGATGCGCCCGGCTGCTCGATTAGGGCCGGCCTCTATTATCCTCGTCTCTCGCTTCTGGATTGGTGGGAGATCTAGCCAGCCTGACTGGTCTACCAGGGTTTTAGAGGCTTTATTCAGCCTGGCCTCACCCCCGAACGTCTGCCGGACTCTGCAAATCCCACCCAGCACAAGTTTTTTAGATTCAAAAAGTTTCCTTGTGCGCAAATGCCATTCGGGGGTTACAATTCCCACAAGGAGACCCATGGCCGGAGATATGCAAATTACGTGCAGCGATTGCGGGCAGGAGTTCACCTTCACCGCTGCTGATCAGACGTTCTTTCAGGAACGTGGTTATTCGACCCCAAAACGCTGCAAGACTTGCCGTCAGGCAAAGAAAAACGATTCGGGGGGTTCCGGCTACCGTTCGGGCTCGGCACAGGGAACACCTGTGATTTGTTCGGGTTGCGGCCAGCCTACAACAGTGCCTTTTGAGCCGCGTGGCGACCGCCCGGTCTTTTGCCGGGATTGCTACCAAGCGCGCAAGGGCAGCGGCGGCGGCGGTTCACGCGGCAACCGTTAACAAGGATTTAAGCGGGTCCGGCGAGCCAAGCTGCTCATTGGGCCCGTGCAGTTCGGCGAGTTCGTGCAAGGCTCCCCGGCGGCGTTGATTTGTCTTCGGCTGCTGTGAGTGAGTATCGTGCAGTGAGATTTTGTCCATTTCCCCCTCCATTAGGACGGATTCATAATTCTTGAGGACTGTTCCCAGCGCATGGCCAGCCAACTCTCCTTCACAGGTTTTGCATGGAAGAATCTCTGGCGCAGGCGTCTGAGGACGCTGCTGACGCTGGGCGGCATCGCGATGGCCATAGGCGCTTTCGTGGGGTTGGTGGGCTTTTCGCGTTCCTTTGAGCATGAATGGCTGCGCATGTACCTGAGCAGCGGCACCGACATTGCGGTCGTCCAACAGACTTTTCTGAACACCTCTGTCAATGAGTCGGCAGGCGCAACGCTCAAGGCGCTGCCTACGGTTGCCCAGGCAACCCCGATGATCCTGAACCTTATGGATCTGTCGCCCGAGGTCAACGCACTGGCTTACGGCTGGAAGGCCGACTCCTACGAGTTCGACTCGCTTACGCTGACGTCGGGCAGCCGCTTCCGGGACGGCCAGCCGGAGGTGATGCTGGGCGATCTGCTTGCCGAAAACATGAAGAAGAAGCCCGGTGACGCTCTGGAGATTCAGGGTTCGAACTTCACGGTGGCCGGCATCTACCACGGCGGCTCGGCGTTGGAGGCCGGCGCGGTGATCATGCCACTGGATCAGATGCAAAAGCTGGGCAGCATTGAAGGCAAGGTGACGGCCTTTCATGTGCGGCTCAGGCCGGCGCCGATGGGCGAGGCTGCGGACCATTATTTGGCGCGGGCTCAGGCGGAGATAGAGGCCGCTCTGCCGGGTTTGAGGGCGGTTCCGGCTGCCGAGCGCGCCGGCAACAACCAGCTTGTGCTGCTGGCTCACGCCGCGGCCTGGGGCACGTCGGGCATCGCGCTGCTGATAGGCATTCTGGGCATCGCCAACACCATGGCCATGTCCGTCTTTGAGCAAACGCGCGAGATCGGCATTCTGCGCGCGCTGGGGTGGAAGCGCTGGCGGATTCTTGCGCTGATCGAGCTGGAGGCTGCGGTTCTGGGCCTAATTGGCGGAGTGATCGGCATTGCGGTGGGCTGGGGTTCGTTGCGCTTACTGGCTACGCTGCCGCAAACCGCTAGCATCGTCTCCGCTTCGTTTCCTCTGCTGCTGCTGGCCGAGGCGCTGGGCATCGCTGTACTGGCCGGATTGGTTGCGGGCTTTATTCCCGCATGGCGCGGCGCACATCTCTCGCCGGTGGAGGCTCTGCGCCATGACTGAGCCGATCCTGCAAGTCCACGACCTGCGCAAGAGCTATGACGAAGGGCGCATTGAGGCTCTGCGCGGCGTCGATTTGGCTATCCATGCCGGGGAGTTTCTGGCCATCAGCGGACCGAGCGGCAGCGGCAAATCCACCCTGCTGCAACTGCTGGGCGGGCTCGACACGCCCACCAGCGGCGAGGTTCGCTTCAGGAATGACCGGCTCGGCTCGGCGATCGGCCTGGATGAGTATCGCTCGAAGAATGTCGGATTCATCTTCCAGTCATTCCATCTGATGCCCACGCTGCGAGTCCTGGACAATGTTCAGGTTCCGATGCTGGCTATGAGTCCCAAACCGCCGAAGCGCGCCGAACGGGCGCTGACACTGCTGCGCGAGATGGGGCTGGAACACCGCTTGCGGCAGTATCCCAATGAACTTTCCGCGGGCGAGCGGCAGCGGGTAGCAATTGCGCGGGCGCTGGCTAATGAGCCGGAGATTTTGCTGGCCGACGAACCGACTGGTAATCTGGACAGCGCGAATTCGGCACGCATCATGGATATACTTACCGGGATTCAGAAGCAGCGGGGAATGACGCTGATTGTGGTGACGCACGAAAACGAGATTGCGCACGCGGCGGCGCGGCAGATTCGCCTGCGCGACGGAAGGATCGAAGCATGATAGCCGCACCTCTTGCTTTGGCGACGGCGCTGCTTTTCCCAATGGCCGCGCAAGCTACCGACGCCCGCTCCCCGCTGGAGACTTCGCGGCAGCGCTTGCAGACAGCGGATTATCGCGCCAGCGGTCATCTGGTTTATGTGCAGGCGAATGGCATTCGCATCAGCTATCCCATCACCATCAAGGCACACTGGTTTCCCGGCGTGCTGAGGGTTATGTTGGAGATTGGCACGGGTTCGAAGGCGAACGCAGATTCATCGGTTAGCGCCCACATTCCCGTCCACGTTCTTCTGGAGATGCGGCCGGGAGGCAAGAACACGATTCTGATTGCTCACCCCGGTGATAAGGAACCGACTTCTCTTCCCTTTGACAAGTGGAGCGATGGTCCGTACGGCAACGGATTCAGCTACGAGGATTTTCTGGAGGCGCAATACTTTTGGGCAGAACAAACGGCGCTTGGCGAGAAGACGTTTGGCGCGCGCGATTGCGACGTGGTGAAGAGCACGCCCGGCGCAGCCGACAAGACGCACTATGTTGATGTCACCACATGGCTTGATCACAGCATTGGCTTTCCGGTATACGTGGAGAAAACGTTGATAGGTGGAATGGTGAAGGAGTTTACCTACTACGGATTGCGTCAGGAGCGCGGCCTCTGGTCAGCACACCAGGTGGAGGCAAGGATTCGCGGCCGGGCTGGTTCAACCCTGCTGATTATCGACCGCGGAACTCCCAAAGCAAACCTCAGCCTGAAAGACTTCAGCCCCGCGCAACTGATGCATTTTTAGGACGCTGCATGTACTTGCTTTTCTACCTTCTCGCTTTGGCCGCAGTCCTGATAATCACAGGTATTGTGTATCAACAACTGGGCGCGCGCCGAGACCGCAGACGCTATGCCAATGGGGGCCGGTGGATCGACATCGGCGGCAGTCGCCGGCTCTACCTCGTGCAGAAGGGAACGGGAAGCCCCACCGTGCTCTTTGAAGCCGGGATTGCAGCCACTAATCTGAACTGGCTTCACATACAGGAACCGGTTTCGCGCTTTGCTTCGACAGTTTCCTATGATCGCGGCGGGCTGGGATGGAGCAGCCCAGCTCGTACGACGCGGACGCCTGCCAACATCGCCGCAGAACTGCATCATCTGCTGGAGAGAGCCGCAGTCAAACCTCCCTACATCCTGGTGGGACATTCCTTTGGCGGGTTGGTGATGCGCCGCTTTGCGCTTAACTACCCAGAAATGGTGGCCGGTGTGGTGATGGTGGACCCCATGCGTTGCGAGGAGTGGCCACCGCTGAGCCCGAGCAAGCAATCCGAGCTCAATCGCGGCAGGAAGCTCTTCCGCATCGCGATTCCCTTTGCGCGCATCGGGGTCGCCCGACTGGCAGTCACCTCGCTCTTCCTGCGCTCGGGGCGAGCCGCTCACCGGCTGGCCGGCGCCGCCGGAGATGGCGGCCAACACGTTCTAAGCCGCATCAAAGACGAGGTGGGCAAGATGCCGCGCGAGGTCTGGCCCATTATTGCCGCCCATTGGTCGCGGCCGGAAAACTTCAAAGGAATGCGCAAGCACGTGGAGGCCGTTCCCGACACCGTCCGGGAGATGCAGAACGCCGAGCCTATTCAGCAGATTCCCGTGCTGGTGCTGACACCGGGAACATCAACGCCGCTCTCCAGAGAAGATCTGGCACGCATCGGCAACAACGTGCAGCAGGTGATTGCAACGGAAAGCGCGCACTGGATTCATCTCGACCAACCCGGCCTGGTGATCGATTCGATCCGCAAGATGGCGATGGCCGCCGCTGAGCCTGTGGCGGCTACCGGTTGAGTCGTGGTGTAGTTCACAGTCTCACAGTTTCACAGGAAATAGGGGGGGAGGGGGTACCCCCAGGGACCAGGGAATAGATAGAACAGCGCGGCTTTGTAACTTGTTCATTGGATGATTGTGCACCCTTAGAAGGTAATTATCTGCAAATCGAGCGAGAATCCTGCCACGAATGGGGAAAAAAGTCCTGCCAGCCGCCGTTTCAGATTACAACAATCGAGGAACTACATCAGCGTTTCTTCTTGGCTGGTTTCTTATTGGCCTTCTTGACGGCCGGTTTAGACGCCTTAACCGGCTTCTTTTTGGCACGCGCTGATTTGGGAGCCTTGGCTTTCGCCTTGGCCGGGGGCTTGGCGGCAGTTTTGGCCTTAACCTGTGCCTTAGCCTTAACTGGCGGCTTTGCCTTGGCCATGGGAGCCGCTGGCTTGTGCTTTATCTGGGGAAGCGGCTTTTTGGCTTGCTCCAGAGCAGCCTTAGCCTGCGCGGGCCTGGATTCCAGCTGTGACTGAGCCTTGAGGTTGGGAGCTGTCTGAGGCTTTTCTGCCTTTTCCGGCTTGGGTTGGGCTAGGGCCTTGGCAGCGCTCTTGCCTTTTTCGGGTTTGGAGGCCGGCTTCTCAATCAGGTCCTCTGCCTCCTCTTCGTCTTCACCAAGAGCGGTTTCAGCATCTTCCGTGAGGTCGATATCTACTTCAATCTTGGGCACTGCCAGGCCCAGATCAATGACATCGTCATCGGCCACGCTGATATCGTCCAGATCCTCTTCGTCTTCTACGTGGATCTCGGCCTCTTCGTCGAGGGAGTCCCCTTTCAGCTTGGCCTCCACGCCGCGCTTGACACGCGGCCGCTTGATAACGACCTGTGGCGGCGGAGCAGGCGGCGAATAGGGCTCCAGGAAGGCGCGGGCTTCTTCCGGGGTGGTAAGTTTGCCATCGATTAGTTGCAGGAAAACTTTCTGCACAATCTCGCCGTATGAAGGCAGATCGGCGGTGATGCGCATCTCCTGCATCAGGGCGTAAGGAATCTGCTGGCGCATTGCAGGCCAGACCTTGAGGAAAAGGTTAAAGCGTTCCTTGACGGCTGCATCCTTGCTTGTAAAGCCAAGCCAGAGAATAGCTTCCGGGTCATAGCTCATGAAGAGCTTGAAACATGCCGAGGGCGTGACATTCTGCTTGGCGAACAGTACCTTGGCAAATCCCGAGGCCATCGAGTCCAGGTCGCTCCACTCATCGACAAAGCCCGGACGCAGCATCTGCTTTTTCAGGGCGGAGACTTCCCTGCCGGACATCCTGGCGGTCAGCAGGCGCATCTGCGCCGCCGACATATCAGCATGAACGCCTTGCATGAGAAGTTCGACGGCAAGCTCGTGCAGGGTTGTCAGCGCGGCCTCGTCGGCTTTGCTGGAGGTCCAGATGGGGTACATGAACTTCATCCAGCCCTCGGCTTCAAGCGCCTGCAAGACTCTCAGCCCCTCTTCCTCGTGGCCGATCTGCTCCAATTCCCGCTTTCGCGCCTGTGTGGAAAGCCGCTCAATCACGCCTTCTTCCTTGGCGTTCAGGTAACGGGCGCGGGTTTTGGTTTCCATCTCCCAGCCCAGCCGAGTCATGTAGCGCGTGGCGCGAATCATCAGGGACGGCTCTTCAAGGAAGCCATAGTTGGAGACCAGACGAAGAGTTCTAGTCTCAATGTCCGCAGCACCGTTCATGGGATCCAACAGCAGCCCAAACGAACCCTCATTGAGGGAGATTGCCATAGCGTTGACGGTAAAATCGCGGCGGCGGAGGTCTTCCTGGATGGAAGCAGGGTGAAAGACAATCTTGCCGGGCTTGGGAACCTCAATTCGGTGAGCGGTGACCAGATCGACGCGGACCGTACCGGGAAAACACAGGTAAAGAGTGTGGGCGTCCTCGTCTTCGCCCCATACCTTTGCGCCCATTTTCACCATTGTTTTCTTATACTTGAGCGCATTTCCATGGATCGTAAATTCGAGATCACGGACGGCGTGGCCGCTGGTGAGATCGCGCACCGTATCGCCGGTAAGAAACAGAATAGTACCCGCCTCACGGGCGGCATCGCGCACATGGCGCAAGGCGCTCTGTTGGTCAGCCGAGAGCCGATTTTCCAGAAGATAGATGTAATCGGGCATTCCGTTTCCTGCTTCCGCTTCTGATTTCCACAGCCAAGTACCTGATGCGGTTGCTCTTACAGTATTTCCGGCAATGGTTGCAAACCGTACCTTAACACAAGTCGGCCCGGTTTGCTATGCCCCTGTGCACCAAATTTGCTGCTTTTCCCTTCACGGCACCTACGTATTCCGTGCGACAATCCAAAGCGATGGCTTCACTGCGTAAACCCGTGATCGTACGCAAGTTCAGCCGCGACTGGTGCGCCGGCTACGCAGGGGTCAGCTTTGGCCAGAATTCAGCCGAGTTGGAGATTCTGGACCTGGGAGGCAAGGTTCTGCGCATCGGTTGGGAGCAGGTCAAGTGGGTCTGTTATGTTCGCGACTTCCCGACAGGCGAAACCGCCAACCCGGAGCGGCTCCTGCACAAGCGCTTCTCTATCCGCCCTCGGACTCCCGGCCTATGGCTGCGCCTGACCCTAACCGACGGCGAGGAGTTGGAGGGTCTGGCGGCCAACGACCGTTCTCTGGTGGAGGGCGCGGGGCTGTTGCTCACTCCGCCTGATACACGCTCCAACACGCAGAGGATCTACGTGCCGCGGCAGGCGATTCAGACTCTGGAAGTGGTGAGCCTGATAGGAGCAGCAAGCCGTAAGCGGGCAGAGGTCGCCAGCCGGGCAGCGGAGCAGCCGGAGCTGTTTCCGCAGGAGACTAGCGGGGAGTAGGCGCGCCCGGTTTGCGTGGTCATGCATATGTGCACAGCCGCTGCCGCTTCCATTCCGTTACAATTCTTGCCATGAAGTTAGGCGAATTGGCAAAGAAGCTGGGCGCGGAGCTGCGCGGAGATGCGGAGCTGGAAGTCACTGGCGTGAAAGGGATTGAGGAGGCCGGTCCGACAGAGATCACCTTCGTGGCCAATCCCAAGTATGCGGGCCTGGCGCGCAAGACACGCGCCGCAGCCGTAGTAGTTGAGCCGGAGTTCCAGGAGATTGAGGCGGCAACTCTGCGCATCAAGAACCCTTACCATGCATTTTCCCGGGCGCTGGGCTTTTTCTATCAGCCGCCAGCTTACACGCCGGGCATCCACCCGACGGCGGTCATCGACCCGACGGCGACCATCGGCGAGGGAGCGCACATTGGAGCTTACGTGGTGATCGGTCCGCGCGTGAAGCTAGGCGCGCATGCCACTCTGTTGCCCCATGTGGTGCTCTATCCGGGAGTCGAGACGGGCAGCCATTTTTTTGCACATGCGCATGCCGTGGTGCGGGAGGATTGCGTTCTGGGCGACCATGTGACTCTCGAAAATGGTGTCATCATTGGCGCGGATGGCTTCGGATTCGCCAAGAACGAGCAAGGCCACTGGGAGAAGATTCCGCAATCGGGGCCGGTGAGGCTTGGCAGCCGGGTGGATGTGCAGGCCAACGCCACTATCGACCGGGCGACGGTGGGCGCAACGGAGATCGGCGACGGAACTAAAGTAGATAATTTGGTCCAGGTGGGCCACGGTTCGCGCATTGGGGAGAACACGCTGCTCTGCGCACAGACGGGACTTGCCGGGTCGTCGGTGATAGGCAACAACGTCATTCTGGCTGGACAGGTGGGCATAGCCGGCCATTGCACGGTGGGCGATGGTGTGATTCTGACCGCGCAATCGGCGGTCTCGCACGATGTCCCACCGGGCAAGACGATTTCCGGCTCGCCGGGCTTTGACAACCGCGTATGGCTGCGCGCGGTGACCATCTTCCAGCGCTTGCCAGAGCTGCTGAAGCGGCTGGAGCGGATGGAAAAGAAGATGGCGGCTCAGGAGCCAACCGAAGGCGTGGACAGTGAAAAGAAATGAAGGCTCGTACCGGTCTATCGGCAGTGATCGCGGTGACTGTGCTGATAGCTCTGGCCGGATGCCACTCGTATCACGTTGAAACCACAGTAGAAAACCGCACAGGCGGCGCAATTCAACTGCTCGAAGTCGATTATCCCAGCGCCAGCTTCGGAGCCAACTCTCTGGCGGTGGGCGCGGAGTACCACTATCGCATCCAGCTGCGCGGCACCGGGCCACTCAAGGTGCAGTACACGGGAAGCGACGGGCAGAAGATCCAGGTGGAAGGGCCGACGCTGGCCGAGAAGCAAGAAGGCCGGATCGAGATTGTGCTTTTGCCGGGAGGAAAAGTAGCGTTTCATCCCATTCTGTCAGATGCGAAAGAATGATAAAGAATTTCTAATCTGCATTGATAGGGAAAGATCAACGTTCCCTTTCGCAATGAAGACGTCCTCCCCTCCGACGCCATGGAGTTCGCGCTCAGCAATACGCATTGGCTGGATGTTCTCACTCCGCCCCTGGAGCGCTACCTAATAGGGATTGTTCTATTGGACAAACGGCCCAGCCACTCATTTAATACTGCGGTCCTGAATTTCGTTGAGTTTACTTCGCCCTCGTCATTGTGAAATGCTTGCCGTTGGCACTCCCCTTGATGATGCTCCCACCGTTGGTAATGTGTCCCGTCATCTTCGCCTCTAGTTCATCCGAACCACAGACGAGGGTGAAAATGACATTCCCTGCCTTGTTTGCTTTACCGTCCTTGATGTCACAACTAAACCCATCTTCTTCTAAACCAGCGATATATTTTCCTTTGAACCAGCCGCTGGGAGCAGTTGTTAACCTGACAATGCCCTGTTCTGAGTCTGACCACGCGAGAATCCATTTGCCAGACACATCGACAGTCGATTTATCTTCAGGATAATTGATATCCACACTATGCCAGAACCGGGACCATTCGTCCCGGCTGGATTTTTCTCTAGGAGACCTCATTATGACCCACACTGTCTCCCTTGGTCCTACAATGATATATCGAACCCGTTGCCACATGATTACGCCACCTTCGGTGTAATCCGTGCAATCGTAAGTATCTGGATGACCTTGAAAGAACCCATGGTCCAAAGTAGACGTGGGAGTCGGCGTGCCGTCCATCTCCGTGTGACACGGAACGCCCAAATCCGTGAAATCCGATTGAGCATAGTAATCCGAGGACTTCCAGCTTACGGGAATGTCTTTTTCTGTAATGCGGACGATTACTGATTCCGAAACGGAATCAACCTCAGCAGTGTACATCGTGTCGGTGGCATGCGCGGAGGCGCTATGTGTCGGACCCATGATACTCACAGGGCCGTTAAATGATGCCGAGAATTCCGGCGTTGTGTAGGGAACTTGCGCCACAGCGATGCCCCCAAGAACAAATATGGCTGCGATTACTGCAAGAATCTTGAGTTTCATCTTTTCCTCAATTTCCTTTGCAACTATTGTCTTTTCATTACGAATGTTCCACGTTTCTCGCCTTCCGGCCCGTTTTCGTACCAAGTTCCGGTGATGGTATCGTCTGATGTTGGACGCCCGGCAATTGATATTATGTATGTGTTCTGCCCAGTACCACACACAGCCGAGAACGTCAACGAATTGTCAGACCGCAAGATGCCATCAGAGATATCGCACATTCCGATTATGACGCGGTTCGATGCTCTCCAGTAGAGACGTCCGGCGAAGGAACTCGCACTGGAAGCCCCTAGGTTGACTTCTTCTCTCCATTCTAAAGTTTGACTGTCTCTTACGAGGGACCAATTCCCGATTACATTGAACGTCTGGGCCGTTGCAGAACCGACAAACAAAAACAGTAAAGCGAGTACCACAAGCACCTTGAATTTCATAGAACCTCCTCGTGGGGTCACCACGCTTGGCCGGAATTTCCGTTATGCCTTTCGGCTGCGAACAATATACTCCTATTTGCTTTCACTAGCGATCTTTTTTGCATCCATTTCCATCCCAAAACCCCGGGCGGGCACGGCAGGGCCGTCTCCAGGACCAAAAACCGAGATTTTCCCCATTTCGAAGCGATTTCTCGGACACCTCTATCGTCAACTCTCCTCTGTCGTCCAGAGTAGTTTCGCCTCCCTGCCACGCCTACCCGGCTGGCAGCGGCAAAGCATCTATCCGCCGCAGCATGCTTCCGAACAGACGCCGCGTCAGATGGCTCTCTGCCAAGCGCAACGGCAGGAATCAGGTGTGTCTCGGCAGCAATATGGAAAGGCGTGGCGTAGAATCGGCCGCGTCAGCGCTGCCGGAGGCTGCCGCGAATGTCTGCTTGGAAAAGTTCAGTCACAAATAAATGGGGCCGGAAGCTGAGCGATTCCGGAAGAAACCGCCTGCCGGCCCATGAAATGGAGTTAATGCCGCTCGGCTCAGCGCACGATGCTCTTGAAGAGCGGGGATTGCAGGAGATTGCTGAACTCTGCATCTGAGGTGGCAAAGTGAATCGACAAACGTCCGGAATCGGAGGAGATGGAGGTGGCGCTCAACGCTTGTTTCTCGGCGTCGGAGCCGCTCATCTTGCGCAAGGTGAGTGCTGCAGTCAGAAGTGAGGAGAGCGTGGCGGCCGCAAAGGTGTCGCCGGTGGAGATGGTGAGGTCGAACTTGACGCCGTGCTGGAAGTTCATCGAATACCAGGAAGCCTGCAAACGCTTCTGTACGCTTTCATAGTCGGTCAGGGAACCAGCCTCGCCCAACACCTGCTTCATCATGGTCTGCGTGCCCTTTTGGTCTAGGATGCTCCACAAGGGCTCGGAATCCACGGAATTCATGGCATCCATCATGGGGCTGTTGGTGAGCAGATTGGGAGCAAGCCCGTCGCGTGCGTCCAGCGCCTTGTTGACCGCATCCTCATCTCCAAAGACCATGGTGGAGGGGTCAACGAAGCAGACCACCATGCCGGTCTTGGCCATGGGATAGACCCTGTTGGCGCGCACCAGTTTGGCCTTCACCTGCTGCTTGCGGAAGTTAGCCACAATCTCCTGCACGGGGAACTGCCCCTGGGCAATGCCGACTGTGTCCAAATGTTCGCTGTCATTGCCGGGACGAAAGAGAGCAAAAGCCAGCTGCTCGACGTCGTGGTTCTCGTTCAGTCCGGATTTGTGTAGAGCATCCTCAAATCGCTTCAGCTCGGGCGGCATCACACGTTCGCGCAGATTCATGGCCGAGGTCGAGTTCTCCATGGCATGGTAGTCGATAGCCACCAGCTGCTGCACATCATGGGGAATGGCGGTGCGAGCATCGGTGGACAACTGTGCCGCGGGCGTCGAGGCGGCAGCGGCAAGCAAGATAGCCGGTATTGAAACTCTTAGAAACGACTTCAACAAATCCATCCTCCGTTGTTACGGCAGTTCAGGAATCCATGGGCGGAGGCAGGCTTCAGTGCCTGCACTTGCCCGCACTCGATGGCTAACAACATTGTTTCGATTCCATCTTCATTTTACCCGCATGGCTGGGTTCAATGCGCCTTCCAGGTCTGCCTGGTTGTCACGCCAGTTCCGACCACGCTATGGGAGCCACCAGGCGGCTCCTCAATATCTTGGTACGCGGAGCGAACCCAATCATAAGACGCATCTACAGGCGATTCCGTTCACAGAAAGACCGGAAAGCAGGCCGATGATTTTACTCTTGGTAGACGCTGGGGATAGTGGGTTATCTCCAGCGGGTTAAACCCACCTGTACCTGGATGCTGGCATTGACGCCGGGATTGCGGTCGCCCAGCGAGGCAGAGGAGATATGCACGGCGTTCAACCCCACGTCAATGGAGCGCTTGGGGAAGATAAAGTAATGAAAGCCCACGCCACCCTGCGGCGAAAAATTCCATACGCTGGTCGAGCCGTCAACGGAAAATGAGGGTGTGCTCGAAAAGCTCGGCGGATACTGGCGGGTGGTGTAGATCAGCCCGCCAGCGCCCTGGAACCAAGGTTGAAAACGTGTCGATTTGGTCAGGAAATTCCAGCGGAGGATAACCGGGGTGAGGCTGAGGCCATTATAGGTGCCGCCAGCAACCGGTAAAACGCAACTGACGGGTTGTCCTGCCTCAATACAGGTAAATGTCGCCGTATGAGGAGCCGGAGTATAGGACTGCCAAAGGGGCATGATGTTGCCGCCATACTCAAACTGGCCGCTGAAAATGCCGGCATGAAGGACCGGCGTGAGCGGCTTGCCTAATTGAAAGCCAGCCGAGAGAAACTTGAAATCGGAGCGGTCGCCGACGCCTGTGCCCCCACTGACGAAGGGGCCGAACTCCCAGCTCTTTGCATCGCGAACCTGAGCCACGTAGTTGGCAGCTACCGGACTGGCTGTTGCGGGGCCGCCTGTCGTTTGCGCAGCAGCGATCATCGTTCCTGCCATGAAGACAAATGCGACAAGACTTGCGATTCGAGTCAACGTACTTCCCTCCCCTGGATGGGATTTCTGAATCTTCATAAAAAGGCCGCCACAACAGGGCGGCCCTGCGAGCGCCTTAGCAGTGCCCTCTTACCGGGTCGCGGCTTCCATCTGGTCGGCGTCCATGTCAAAGTTTGAATATACGTTCTGCGTGTCGTCGAGTTCTTCCAGAGCCTCCAACAGGCGAATCATCTGGCTTGCTGCCGAGCCTTCCAACTTGGTGTACGTGGAGGCAACCATGGTCACCTCGCTCATCACCGTAGGAATGCCGGCAGCCTTGATAGCCGTTGCCAATCTCTCGTGGTCGGCCGGGTCGGAGATTATTTCCCACGTGTCGCCTTCATCGTTCAGGTCTTCGCCGCCATTTTCCAGCACAATGTCCATCAACTTCTCTTCAGTGGCAGCTGACTTCTCTACGGCGATCAGGCCCTTTTTGTGGAACATGAAACGCACCGAGCCGCTTTCGCCCAAGTTGCCGCCGTTCTTAGCGAAGGCGTGGCGTATCTCGCTTACCGCGCGGTTACGGTTGTCGGTTAAAACCTCCAGGATGATGGCCACTCCGCCGGGACCGTAGCCCTCGAAGGTGACTTCCTCGTAATTAACCCCCTCCAACTCACCGGTGCCGCGCTGGATAGCGCGCTTGATGTTCTCTTGCGGCATGTTTTCAGCTTTGGCCGCCAGGATGGCGGTGCGCAGCCGCGGATTGCCATCCGGATCACCGCCGCCGCTTTTGGCGGAGATGCTGATTTCCCGGATCAAACGGGTGAATATCTTACCGCGCTTGGCGTCCAGCGCGCCCTTCTTGTGCTTGATGGTGGCCCACTTTGAATGGCCGGACATGGGAACCTCAGAAAGACTGAAATAATGCGGCGCGGGCACGCGCCTGACCTAGTGAGTATACCATCGGGCCCGACGCGCATCGCACGGCCTGCTATCCAACTGACGGCTGCAGTTCGACCTTTCTGGTGACGATCACCAGCTTTGCCGGAGTCAGCTCGGGTCCATCCCAGCCTTCTTTCACCGCCTCGATATGGATCTCGCCTGCCTTCCTGGTGGACTGCACAATCAACTGCGCCAATCCATTGAAAAGAGAGCGCTTAGGCTCCTTGTCGCTCTCCTGGCAGTTGGGATCGCCGTTGCCCACGCCAATCAGCGCGCCGACCCCCGAGACCTTGAAACCGATAAGGTTTGAGGCCGTCGGAACAGGCCGGCCTTCTTTGTCCAGCGCTTCGACAGTCACCATCGCCACGTCCTGTCCGTCTGCATTAATCTCGGTCCGATCCGCGGTCAGCCGGATAGCCACGGTCGCCCCGGTGGTCTCGCGCTTTTCAGTGAGCACAACCTTGCCATCCTTGCTGCCACGCGCCTCGATCACGCCCGGTTCGTAGTTGACCTTCCACTCCACGTGGCCCAGGTGGGGAACTTTCTGAGTGCCCAGGCTCTTGCCGTTGACGAAGAGCTCGACTTCATCTAGATTCGAGTGGACCCAGACGGGTATTGTTTCGCCCTCTTTGCCCTCGAAATTCCAGTGCGGGAACAGGTGCAGCACCGGCTCCTTTCCCCACCAGGACTTGTAGTAATAAAAGTTGTCCTTGGGAAATCCGCACATATCCACGATCCCGAACTGCGAGTTAATGGACGGCCATCCGTAGGGCGTGGGCTCGCCGCGATAGTCAAAGCCGGTCCAGGCAAAGCCGCCCGCCTCCCACTCGCGCGTAGCGTAGAACTTCCACCACTCCTCGGCTTGCTCACCCCAGCCAGGATTGTTGACATCGTAGGCGCTTACAGTGTTGCGCAGCTTATCGGTTGAATAGACGCCGCGAGTCGAGACGGAGCTGGCTGTCTCCGAGCCGTAGATAGGCCGCTTGGGGTTCAACTTGTGATATTCGTCGGGACGGTTCAGGCCATAGTTGAAGCCAATGATGTCAAAGGCATCGGAGACACCTTTCTTGTTGTCTCCGTTTACCGCAGCAGAAACCACGCGCGTAGGGTCGAGTTCGTGACATCGCCGCACCATGGTTGCGGCGATTTTCGAGCCCTCTTCGGCCATCGCGTCCTGCAAAACCCACTCTTCGTTGCCGATTGACCAGAGAATGATGGAGGGCGAGTTGCGATAACGCTTGATCATGGTCTCGAGTTGCGCCATGCCTTCGGGGTTGGAGCTCATCTGCCGCGTCTCGCACATCATCATCACGCCCATGCGGTCACAGGCCTCCACCCACTCCGGCGTTGGCATATTGTGCGAGGTGCGCACCGCGTTGCAACCCATCTCGCGTAGCACACCCAGCCGGAAGTACTGCAGACGGTCAGGCAAGGCCGCACCCACCCCGGCGTGGTCATGGTGGTTGCAGGTGCCCTGAATCTTGATGGACTTGCCATTCAGAAAGAAGCCGTGATCGGCATCGAACTTTGCCGTGCGCACTCCGAAGGTGATGCGTTCGGCGTCGCGGACCTTGCCGCCTGACTCTACGGTCACGATGGCGGAATATAGGTTCGGCTCATCCACCGACCACAACGCCGGGTTGGCCAGCTTTGCGGTGGCAGTGAAGTTTGCCATGCCATCCACCGGAATCGATTGTCCCGGCGCCTCTGCGGTAGCCACCGTCTTGCCCGCGGCGTCGAGAATCTGCCAGCTAACTTTGGCGTTCTCCACCTGACTGCCTTCGTTCACCACCATCGTGCCCAGGGTGAGAGTGGCGATTGCACCCGTAGCCCGAGAAGTGGCGCTGGCGCCTAGCGAAGTTCGCACCGTGCTCTCCCATCGGCCGAGGTGCAGCGCATCGGTCTTGGTCAGCCACACATGGCGGTAGATGCCGGCACCCTCATAGAACCAGCCGTCACCGAAAGTGGCGTCCACGCGCGCGACGATGTAATTCTTTTGGCCATAACTCAGAAAATCAGTGAGATCAAAGCGGAAGGGCGCGTAACCATTGTCGTTGCGGCCGATGAAGCAGCCGTTAACGAAGACCAGCACGTCGCGGAAGGCACCGTCGAACTCGATGGTGATGCGCCGACCAAGATCGCTGGCTGGAATATCGAACTCGCGCCGATACCAGCCCACGCTGGTCTCCGGGTAGCGGCGGCCAAGTGGTTTGTATCCATGCGAATTCAGCGCCTCGTCGCGCACAAAGGGCAGCTCGACGACCCAGTCATGTGGCAGGTTCAGAGCGCGCCACTTGGAATCGTCAAACCCGGCCTTTGCAAAAGCGAATTCGCCAGTTTTGGCAAAGTCACCCTGTCCTGTACCAAATCCCAGATCGCGGGCCGGGTCAGTGCCATGGCCGAACTGAAACTTCCAGCCAAAGTCGAAGAGCAGCCGCTCGCGCGGCGCGAAGACTACCGAGGCCTCGGCGGTGTTTGGTTCCGGAGCAGTGGCCAGGCGCCCCCAGGCCGAGCGGGCAACCAAGGAAGAAACTGAAAGAGCCAGCCCTGAGGAGAGCAGGTCTCGACGAGAGATAGGAGCCATGAAAAACCTCTTTCCCGGTGAAATCTCACCGTAGACAACCGAAAAATGCCGGCCGCCAGGTACTCATGGATTCTAAACCCGGCGGCACGGATAAGCGGGCGGCTTATATCACGATTGAGAATCAAAAATACATCACGTATTGCTAACAGCCAACTTACGGAACTACACCGGGGGAAGATTAATCATCACAAGGGCGTGTAGCTGATACTCTAATTCGAGGCCCGGTTGCAGCAATGATTGATATTCACCACCATCTGCTCTACGGAATCGACGACGGCTCGCCCGATATTGACACATCCATTGAGATGGCGGAAGAGTCCGCGGCCAACGGCGTAACCCACATTGTTTGCACTCCGCATGCCAGCGAGCAATATCCCTATCTGACCCAGCTCATCGAAGAGCGTTATGCGAAGTTGCGCGAGCTGTTGAAGGGCGAGATGGAGCTGAGCCTGGGATGCGACTTCCACATGACCGCGGAGAATGTGGCGGAGGCTGCGGCCAATCCTCTGCGCTACTCGATCGACGGCAAAGGTTACCTGCTTATCGAGTTTTCTAACACAGCGATTCCCCCGCAGATGAACGACGCCATGTTTCTGCTGCAATCAACGGGCTACCGGCTGATTGTGACCCATCCGGAGCGTTATCCCGCCGTGCTGGGCAGGCCGGAGATGCTAGCCGAGTGGCTGCGCATGGGTTGTCTGGTCCAGGTAACCTGCGGCTCCTTGTACGGGCGCTTTGGCAAGAAGGCGGAGGCCTTCTCCAACGAACTGCTACAGCGCAACTGGGTTCACTTTATCGCCAGCGACGCGCACAACATGAGCTGGCGGCCGCCGCACCTGAGGAAGGGCTACGATTATGTGGCCAACCGCGCCGGCGAGGAGACAGCGCGCCGTTTGTGCGAAACCAATCCGCGAGCCGCCGTGGATGGAGCGCCGTGGCCGGCGCAGCCTGAGCCCGTTGGACTTTGGGAATATGAACCTCTGAAGTTCCGCGACAGGAAGTTTGCCTTCCTGCGCGGGAAAAGATCCATCGAAGATGCAGGCGACGATGCTACTAAGGCCGGCAAACGCGGCTTTTTCAAGAGTCTCTTCGGGCGATAGGGGCCTTGAGCTCTCATACCTATAGCAACCTCTGTGCCTATGCCGCAGCCTTTTCCAGTCGCCTATTTCATTGAAATGCAACTGAATATAAATATGATCCAGACGGAACAACTGGATGTATAGTGTTGAGCAGCCTTAAAAACACAATTGAAAATCCCCCAAACTCATTTGTGTGCATCGGCACGGGCAGTGTGAGTCCTTGAATCATGGCTCGCAAGCGTTCCATTTCGAGCGATTCATAGCCGAAAAAGGAGATTCCAGATGAAACGCTTTGCCGTTTTAGCACTTGTCCTATTCCTGACGGGAACTCTCTCCGCCAAGGAAGAACATCCTCAGTGGAAGGCGTTACAGGTCAAGAACCTCACCGTTAATCCTGGCGTGAATTTATCGCCGGATGAAATCGGCTATTTTTACGAAGGATTGCTGGATGGTATGCGCAAGAGCAAACTCTCCGATCAGGTTCTGGATGACGGCGCGACGGTGCCACAGGATATTGCCGCTGATTCCGTGGTGATGGAGGGTACCATCATTTCTATAGAGCAGGGAGGCGCTTTTCGGTCACCGCACGCGAATGCCGAATTCAAGCTGTACCGCGTGAGCGACCATCGATTGATCTCGACAACAAACTGGTTGGGCGAGGGCCTGGGTCATGGGGCTAGTCATGGCAAAGCCTGGAAATATATTGGAATTATCGCTGCCTACGAGGTTAAAAAGACAGCAAAGGTTTTGCAGCCGCTCTCTTCGTTTCCGCCTGCCGCCCCGGCTGAAGCGATAACACCGGCCAGCGGGACCACTACGCAACAGGCTTCTTCAAATGCTGAAGTGTTGACCAACAACTCCATCGTTGAAATGGTTACGGCCAAGCTGCCGGAAGAGGTTATCATCACCAAGATTCAAACATCGCCTAACAATTTTGACCTCTCCACTCCCGCCCTGGCGGATTTGAACCAGAAAGGCGTTTCCACCGCCATTATGAAGTCCATGCTGATGGCCCCCAAGGCGGCTGCACCTGTATCGCCCCCGGCCAACACGGTTCAGCAAGCAAGCCCGGCCCCGGCAAGCGGCGACCAGGTCAATTCCTTCACGGGCAGGATCAAATCCATCACTCCGCTCATCATGACTTCGCGCTCCTCGTCATACGCCAAGATGGTGGCCGTGGCCGATAACGGACAGACGCTTACCTTTTACACCTACGCCGCCGCCTCGGTCACGGACGCGAGCGGTAACGACATGAATAAAGGCGGAAAGTATCTCGGCGGACTTCGTCTCAAGAAGGGTCAGCGGATCGAGGTGAAATACTCGGTCATCACCAACGGCTCAAGAATCACCAACGGACAATACAAGGCCGACTCGATTCACGCTCTGGATTAGTTCGACAAAAATTGGCGTGTTCAGCTGCTGTTGTTGGTTTTGAAAAGAAAAGGAGGATTTTTCAGATGAAGTATGTTTCGTACATTGCCTTCTGCGCAATCCTGCTGTGCTGCCCCGCTCTGCGCAGCCAGTCTGCTATCACCCTCAGCGCCGATGATGTGAAGTTCCTCAGTGGCTGCGGCGTCCGGCAGGACGATATCAAGGTGATCCCCAACCTTCCCAGTGCCGGCCAGCACAAAATCATGATGATAATGCATAAAGATGGCAGGGAGTGCAGCGACATTATGCCTTTCAAAGATACCAGGGACCACTTGAGAAAATACACTCCGCCACCGAGCGTGGTGCCCATGCCTCCAAAAGGGTATGATATGGATTTCTTTACGAAGGCCGAATTCGACTATGTAAGCAAGATCAACAACGATCTTCTTGAAAAGCTCTTGAAGCAAATGAGTAACTAGCACTAAGTACAACTCGAACGACCAGCAGTCAACCGAGCAGGCTGGTCTGGACTGCTTTGCGCTCGCCGGAGGACACAATTATCTCTTTTCAGCAGCCGCCTACAGTCCCAGCCCACCATCCACAGCCAGCACCTGGCCGGTGATGAAGTGCGGCCCTGAGGCAAAGAAGAGGACCGCCTGGGCTACGTCATCCACGCTGCCGTTGCGGCGCATGGGCGTTTTAGCGGCGAAATGCGCGGCCGACTCGGCGGAGTCTCCGTCCAGGTCAATCCAACCTGGCGCGACACAGTTGACGCTGACCTCGGGAGCAAATGCCTTGGCCATGGCTAAGGTGAGCATGTGCAGAACGGCCTTGGAGGCGCAATAGTGAGCATGACCGGCCCAGGCTTTCATCCCGCCCAAAGACCCTATGTTGACGATCCGGCCTTCGACCACGCGTAGATGGGCCAGCGCCTCGCGCGCCACCAGAAACGGACCGCGGGCGTTGGTCTCGAAGACCGCATCCCACTGCTTGAGGGTGAGCAAGTCAAGCGAGGCGGACTCAAAGACGGCGGCATTATTGACCACGATGTCCAGCCGTCCAAAGCGGTTGACAGTGGCGGCCACAGCGGCACGCACCGATTCCTCGGAACGTACATCGCACTCCACAGCCAATGAGCGGTAGCCAAGATTTTCTATTTCGCGAGCGGTCTCGACTGCTTCGGCGTGGGAGGTGCGGTAGGTGAGGGCAACGTCCGCGCCTGCCCGCGCCAGGGCCAGAGCAATGCCGCGGCCTACACGCCGCGCGCCGCCAGTTACCAGTGCCGATTTGCCGCCGAGGGGAAGGCCGGTCATCGCTTTGCTCTGAAGTTCTGTAGTTAATTTGGCTTGGGCGGGCTCGAACCAGGCTGCGCCTCCGGCTGGGCCGGGGGCTTGGACTCGTCCGGGCTCTTGCCGCCCTGGATCACATCTGGGTGGGGCTTGTAGATGGAGTACTGCTCGCCGGGACGCCTCATCCGTATCTCGATCGCCATGTTTGCTTTGTCGATTTTGTAGTCGTCTCCAAAGGTCTGGAAGCCCTTGGCAATGACCTGCATCCGCACCGTGTAGCCGATGTTCAGCACATCGATGACAACTTTGCCGTCCTCGTTGGTCTTCAGCTCCATGTTGCCCTTTTCTCCCCCTATCATGTGGAAGATGACAGCGGCATTTTCGATGGGCTTGTCATTCACATCCCGCACTACGGTGACCTCAATGCGCGCCGTGGGCGGCGGAACCTTGTACTTTCTGCCGCGATTGGGAGGGTTCTGCTGAGAAACGGCAGTGAGTGACGCGAGGACCAGGCCGAAAGCGGCCGCAACGAGACTAAGACGAAAAAGAGAACTGCGCATCATAGGCATCATTGTATATGGTTGCAGACCCCTCGCGGCCAGAGTAGCAAATTGCTTCCTCCGCCCGTAAAATGCTGATTCCGGGAATGATTTACGGCAATCAAAATTATATGAGTGAAGTTCGCTCATATTTTTACTTTTTCACTTGACAACATACACCGGAGTTGCCTATTGTTAGCAATTGGAAGGCGAGAGTGCTAGCAAATGGCTGGTGAAGCTGCTCGCCGGGTCCGCAGATCCGGATTATGGAACCGCAACCCTTTCATTCCAAAACATTTACCTTAATCCAATTCAAACCTCGCAGCAGGGTTTTCCCTGTCAGCGTGTTAAGGAGAAGCGAAGCAATGGCATCAACATCCGCAGCGACGAAGTTCACCCCGCTACATGACCGCATCCTCGTCCGCCGTCTGGAAGAGGGCGAAACCATACGCGGGGGCATCATCATTCCCGACAGCGCCAAGGAGAAGCCCCAAGAAGGCGAAGTCATCGCCGTGGGCAAGGGCAAATCCAACGATGAGGGCAAGATCTTCCCCCTGGACGTGAAGGCGGGCGATAAGATCCTCTTTGGTAAATACTCCGGCACCGAGATCAAGATCGACGGCGAGGAGTTTTTGATCATGCGCGAGGAAGAAGTTCTGGGCATCGTGAAAAAGTAGGCGCTACGCGCTTTAGCGTGGTCAACGGATTTCGCGGACTGACCACTGACAACCGACAACATTTGAAGGAGAGATACAAAAATGGCAAAGCAGATTATGCACGGTGAGGAATCCCGTCAGGCGATCCTGCGCGGCGTCAACACGCTGGCGGACGCCGTGAAGGCGACGCTCGGGCCCAAGGGCAGGAACGTGGTCATCGAGAAGAAGTTTGGATCGCCGACCATCACCAAGGACGGCGTGACCGTAGCCAAGGAGATCGAGCTGAAGGACCCGATGGAGAATGTGGGCGCGCAGCTGGTTAAGGAAGTTGCCTCAAAAACATCCGATGTGGCCGGCGACGGCACGACTACGGCAACAGTATTGGCGCAGTCGATCTTCCGCGAGGGCGTGAAGACGGTAGCCGCCGGGGCTAACCCGATGGCTCTGCGCCGCGGCATTGAAAAGGCCGTGAGCGCGATCATCGGCACCCGCGACAAGGATGGAAAATGGACAGACGGCGGCGCTTTGGGCAAGCTGTCCAAGCCCGTCAACGAGGGTTCAGTTGCCCAGGTGGGCGCGATCTCCGCCAATGGCGACCAGGAGATCGGCGACATTATCGCGGAGGCAGTTAAGGTTGTGGGCAAGGATGGCGTCATCACCATCGAAGAGTCCAAGACCATGCACACGGGCCTGGAGACAGTCGACGGCATGCAATTTGACCGTGGCTATCTAAGCCCATACTTTGTTACGGATGCCGAGCGGCTGGAAGTGATTCTGGAAGATCCCTACATTCTGATCTACGAGAAGAAGATCAGCGCCATGAAGGACCTGCTGCCCCTGCTGGAGCAGGTGGCGCGCGGCGGCAAGCCGCTGCTGATCATTGCCGAGGACGTTGAAGGTGAAGCTCTGGCTACACTGGTAGTGAACAAACTTCGGGGCACGCTAAATGTAGCCGCGGTGAAGGCGCCGGGCTTTGGCGACCGCCGCAAGGCGATCCTGGGCGACATTGCCATCCTGACCGGCGGAAAGGCGATCACCGAGGACCTGGGCATCAAGCTGGAAGGCGTGAAGCTGGAGGACCTGGGCAAGGCCAAGCGCATCACCATCGACAAGGACAACACCACCATCGTGGACGGCGGCGGCAAGCCCTCTGAAATCGAGGGCCGGGTGAAGGAGATCCGCGCGCAGATAGAGAAGACCACCTCAGACTACGACAAGGAGAAGCTGCAGGAGCGGCTGGCCAAGCTGGTGGGCGGCGTAGCCATTATCAAAGTGGGCGCGGCCACTGAGACCGAGTTGAAGGAGAAAAAGGCTCGCGTTGAGGATGCGCTGCACGCCACCCGCGCGGCAGTCGAGGAAGGCATCGTCCCCGGCGGCGGGGTGGCGTTGTTGCGCGTCATGCCGGCGATAGACGAACTCATCAAGAAGCTCGAGGGTGACGAGAAGATCGGCGCCCGGATCGTCCGCCGTTCACTGGAAGAGCCCATGCGCCAGATCGTCGCCAATGCCGGCGAAGAGGGCGCGGTGGTGGTGGCCAAGGTGCTGGAATCCAAGGACCCGAACTTCGGCTACAACGCTCTTACCAACGTCTTTGAGGACCTGGTCAAGGCCGGCGTTATCGACCCCACCAAGGTCGCCCGCACGGCACTGCAGAACGCAGCTTCGATTGCTGCTCTGCTGCTTACCACCGAAGCGCTGGTTGTCGAGATTCCGGAGCCCAAGTCCGCTCCGGCCGGCGGTCACGGCGGCGGCATGGACGGCATGTACTAGGACTACGCGTCCAGCGAAACGCGCCTTCGGCGCAAAAAGCAAAGGCCTCCAGCTTCGGCTGGGGGCCTTTACGCGTTGACTTGACATTCCTAGGTAATATAGGTATTTTCCTAATTAAGGAGACTGTGCTCATGATAACGGAAGAATTAAACCTGTACCTGGCGGACCGCATCTGGATCGCCGTTGCGCTGCTCCACCAACAATTCCCGCTCCGAGAAGGTTTTGCAAACGATGAGATCCGGCAGAAGTTGCGCGAAACCGGTCTCATGAGCGGTCTTAAGCCCGGATCGGTAGCCGCTCATCTCAAGGAGCATATGGTGGCGAATGTACCACCCTCTTCGACAAAATACCGGATGCTCTACGAAACGCAAGACGGCAAGCTCCGCTTGTTTCTTCCCAGTGACCGGGTTGACCCTGGACGTCAATCGCGAAGACCATCAAAGCAGCAACCAAACCGACTTGAGATCCCGGAGCAGTACTGGCCGCTGCTGGACTGGTATGCACGCTGGTGCGAGCGTTATGTGAAACCGGCTTCCGTCAAGTTCGAGGACGACCCTCTCATTCGGCTGATTGGGTCTGGCAAGCACATTTGGGCAGACGAACACGCCGATGAGTACGTGAATCGGCTCAGGGAAGAACCAGCATGAGCCAAATCAATCGCATCTTCTTCGATACCAACATCTTCATCTATATGTTCGAAGGGTTGGAACCAAACCGTAGCAGAATGATCGAAATCCGTCGGCGGATGCTGGAACGTGGAGACAGAATTGTAACCTCCGCGATGACGCTGGGCGAACTGCTGGTAAAGCCCACGAAATTAGGACAGGTTTCCTTGATCGAACAATACGATCGTGCCATCCGGTCTACAGCAGAAGTAATCAGCTTTGATGCTCAGGTCGCATGGCGATTCGCCACACTGCGCGCCACGCACAACCTTCGCTGCGCAGATGCAATCCAATTAGCTTGTGCCGCGCACTCAGGAGTGGATCTTTTCATTACCAGCGATCAACAGATGCATAAATTAAATGTCCCCGGCATCGGATTTATCGCGCCATTAGAAAAGGTGCCGCTATAAGCAAAGCTAGATCGCGTTCTGCGCAAAATCAAAGGCCTCCAGCTTCGTCTGGGGGCCTTTTACTGTGCATCCTGATTTATTATCTACGGCCGTAACACAAGCAGCCACTTATCTCCTCAACCGCCATGCGATTGAGCGCTGCGGCGGCGAAAAACCTCTAGTGCCGTTAAGAGGCTACTGCGACCACATGCGAGGAGGCCATGGAAGTCGCGGTTGGAGCAGGCTGCGGCCGCGATGAACGCAACCACCCAGCCGAGAGCCATGAGCGCGGAATCGAAAACTCCGACCAGCCGCAATCAAGGCAAACCAAGACATCGGGCGACGGCGTCATGGGAGGATGGCTCAGGGTGCGATGACAATTGCGATACAACCGGATTTCGGCAGGAATTACAGAAAGTGCTGCAGACTGGCATTTTGGACAATTCATGGGATACCTCTGAAGCAAAAAACATCAGAAAAAAGCAAACGTACAACCTGAGGAAAAATTAACTTTAATCTTTTCTGCACAAGTTTTTCAACGGGTTAGTATGCAAAATTGGATATTGCGAGCCTAAAATATGCAATTTACAGTAAATTCGCTTTGATATTATCAAATTTGTTTTAAGTTGTTTTTAGTGGCCTTCTATGACCATCTTCAACATTTTTGCGGCTTCACGCTCCTGATGATCAGATCTGGATTCGAAACGGCAGATCGATTTTTGGATGTAATGCAAAACGGGATTCCCGAAGGAACCCCGTTCTGTGTTTCCGGATAACTCCGGAGGTTAGAAGGTGATGTGCAAGCCCATGGTGAAGGCCCTGTTGCCGCCAATGGTGCCCAGTACGGAGCCGAAGTTAGCGGCGTTGTTGGGGCAACCGCCGGGAATGGCGCTGGACGATGTGCAAGTGCCTGTGCCCACCGGAATAAGGGTCGGAATGGTCAGTCCCTTGCCGGTGCCTGTCGAGTAAGGAACCTGATCCAGGCGGGCCAGCGCGGAGTTCTGGTCGGCTGTGCTGTTACTGGTCACGATCTGGCCATAGTTGACGTAGTAGTCGCTGGCGCTACAGTTGTTGCCCGCGGCAACCGCGGTGGCCGAGCAGGCGGAACTCTGCCGAACCTGTGCCTGATCCATGGGAATATCCAGGCTGGTAGTGTTGGTTACGTTGAATACATTCAGTTGATACTGCAGGGAGATCCTTTCCGAAACATGGAAGTCCTTGCGCACAGAAAGGTCCAGCCTCTTTTGCATGGATTGGCGGAAGAGGTTGCGCTGTCCTGGTGCAAAGTCCGTTTCGTAGATGTCGAGCGGATCGCTAGGATTGGCACCTGGTGAGGTTGCACTGGGCACACCCATTGAACCGGGCGCTACATAGTTGATAGCAATCTGATTCGGATCGATGGCCGGAATGTAGCTGCCTCCCATGGTGCGGAATGGCCCCGAATTGCCTGTAAAGGCTGTCTTGGGATGTGCCGGATCCTTGATGCCCAGCACGGGATTCATCAGAGTTGGATAGTTGCCGAAGAATACGCTGCCTACGGCGCCGTAGAACTCATAGAGTGAATAGGGTTCGCCGCTTTGCAGGATGCCAACGCCTGTCAGATGCCAATCGTTGGCAAAGTAGGAAGCAAGCGATTGGGCCTTGGCCAGGTTTGGGGCCGAGGCCTGAAAGTTGACGCTGAATACGTGGGTGCGGTCGAAGTCCGACGAAGCCCATGAGTCGCGCAGATTGTTGGGGTTGTCGCCTGTGAAGAAGAGGCCAATGTCGCTTTGTTCGTCAAGAGCGTGGCTCCAGGTGTAGCTTGCGCCAGCCTGGAAGTGATGCGAGAGGCGCTTCTCGATGTGGGTTTCGAGAGCGTCGTAAGCGGAGTTGCCCACCGTCTTAAACATCGCGGCGTTAGGGCTATAGCCGACGTAGGGGGCACGGAAGTCTGTGTTGCCGCCATCGGCGGTATTCCAAGGCTCAGTGGCGATGCTGTTGTAGTCGAAGCCGTGAAAGGAGTTCTGGTTGAGCACCTGGAAGCCATAGGTAGCCGTCTCGCCCCAGATGGGATTGGTAGGAGTGGCGATCCCTGGCTCGTTGAAAGGAATTGGGATGACCGCATGGCGGCCGCGGTTGCCAGTATAGCCGACGGTGATGGCTAAATCGTTGAACGGTTGCCACTGCACATTCAAGGTGTAATTCATGGTGTATGGCAGCACGTTGTTCTTGTCGTAGGCGCCGAAGTTCAGAGTCGCCGTGCAGTCGGTGTAGCCTTCCTGATTGTCGATCGCGCCGCAGTTCTTGCCATAATGGGCACTGTTGCCGGTCATGATGTTGAGCTGATTCTGCAACGCCGTCTTAATCGTGCCGGGATTGGAACTGGGTGGAATGTAGGTGCTGCCGAAGGCTGTACCAAACGGGTTTTCCAGCGTCTTGCCGTTACCGACCACATATGAGGCCAATGGAGCGGACTCGGTGACTCCGAAGGGACCGCCGTTGCCGCTGCCGGCCGGCTGAGAGAGGTAGCTGAAGAGTTCGCCGCGGTCGTAGTACATGCCGCCGCCGCCACGGATGACGAGGTTGCCGTGGAATTTCTTGGGCGACCAGGCAAAGCCAAGACGTGGCGAGATGCCCCACTGGCGGCCGGCAAGCGTAGAATCCGTGGTTCCGGGCGTCGCATCGTACTTGTTGTTCCCGGCAATGACGAAGCCGGCGTTGTTGACGGTAAAACCGGTGGTGGTAGTCCCCGTCACGCTGTAGAGGGAAGGATCGAAGTTGAACATGTTGCCGTATTTCTCGGTCATGCCGCCGTGATAGTCGTAGCGGACACCGGCGGTGATGCTGAGATTGGACAACGCCTGCCACTTGTCCTGCAGGTAGCTGGAAACCTCATTCGAGCGATAGTAGCGATCCGCGTCATTCCGATTGCTATCGATGCCGATCGTCTCAAGTACATTCGCCGCACTGGTCGCGCCGGTGAGGAACTTCTGGAATGTCTTTGATTGGATCTGCGCGATGCCGTTGCGATTGTTGTCGATATTCAACTGGGTATAGCTATAGCCTCCGCCAGCCACGAGGGTATGCTTGCCCCAGATAAAGATGACGTTGGTGGAGGGATTGAGGCGATTTTGATAATACCCCATGTCGGCGAACGAACTGTAGGGGCCAACCTTGACCCCAGGGGAATCAAGCTGCGTGTCGCCAAAGGCTTTGAGCAGCAGGCCAGGCAACCCACCGGCAAGTTGGGACGTATACGTCTGACCGGCGGCGATGCCGAAGGAAGGATCCCCACTTGGATTGACGAGTGTCTGCCTGTAGAAGCTGTAGGATCCCATGCGCACAAATCCCAGACGCTGTTCCCAGTTGAGGCGTGAACCAATGGAGATGGTGTTGTCGATGGCCGCCACCTGCGAACCGTTGTTCTGGGATACCGGGAAACCGCCCGTCTGCGCATAGCCATAGGGCTTGCTGACAGGCGCGTTCTGATAGTAGTACTTCACTGAAAACCGGTCAGTTTTGGTGACGTCGTAGTCCACGGAGACGGTTGCCTGATCGGCGGTCAGTATCGAAGTGCCGAGCAGGGTTACATTGGCAACTCCGAATTGATATGGAGTGCTGACTTGCGCCGAGGGAATCAGGTAGCTGCCATCGGGCAGTTTGGCATTCATCAAGGCCGCGGCGATCGGGTCGATAGGTTTTGTAAAGGGCGTGCCGTTGGCCCATGCTGTGGCCGCAGCGTCGAGTCCTGCCGTCGAACGGTCATTGGTAAGTCCAGAAGGCACGGTCATCTGCGATAGGCCAGTGCCCTTATCGGAGTTGTAGCGGTGTTGATAGGCGGCAAAGATAAATACCTTGTTCTTCAACACCGGACCGCCCACAGTAGCGCCTGTGCTCCAACGGTGCAACCCGGGGTTCTGCATGGATGCGGGGAAAGCACCGACGCCCTCAGTGGCAAGCACATAGTCCTGGTTGAAGAAGAAGGGCGCGGCATTTAGTGAATTATTGGCAAAGGTCCCGTATGTCTCTGCATGCCAGGTATTCGTGCCGGTCTTGGTGTTGACGTCAATCTGCGCACCGCTGGTAGCGCCCTGCTGGGCGTCGTACATGGAGGCGTTGACGCGCAACTCCTGAGTGAACTCGGGCGGAGGCGAGGGCAGGCTGTTGCCGTTGGAGCCGTAGACCGAAGTGCCGACGGGTGCCGCGCCGCCTATCGTGGCGGAGCCTGCGGAAGAGGAAGCAGAGGTGCTGCCGCCGCCGATGTTGAAGTTGTAGCGTTGCGAAGTAGCACCGCTGGAACTCTTGCCATTGAAGAGGTTGGTCGCGTCGACGCCGTTGACCTGGAAGGTGTTGGATGTGTCGCGCTGTCCGTTGGCCCAAATGGGCTGGTTGCCCAATCCAGAGTTGGAGTCCAGATTGGAGAGCAGTTCAGCATTCACGCCCGGCGAGAGAGTAGCCATCTGGGTGAAGCTGCCGGTGGCCAGGGGGGTGAGATCGATCTGCCCCGTGTCCAGCGTATAGCCGTTGGTGATGTCGGTGGCGTTGAGCAGAGGCGTAGCGGTGACCGTAATCGATTCCGTGGTCTTGCCTACCTTCAAGGTTGCATTGACGGTGGTGGCGCGCGCCTCCTGTACGGGAATTGCGTCCAGTACTGTGACCTCAAAGCCCTCGCGGCTGATCTTAACCACGTAGGTGCCAATGGGGAGATTGAATATCTGAAAGAAACCTGTCCCCTGAGTAGTTGTGGTTGCGGTGACGTTGATGGCGGCGTTGGTAGCAGTAACTGTTGCGCCTGCTACAGCTGCCCCGGATGGATCCGACACAGTGCCGTTCAGCGAGCCCAGCGTTTGTTGCGCCGAACTTGTACATACAGCGAGTGCGAGAAGAAGCAGGCAGAAGATGCTCTGACGAATTCGATTCATGGTCATGTTGGCCTCCAATATGCTGCTGGTTTTGAGATAGCGTTTGTTGAGAATGCGCTGGGTCGGTAATTGGCACCGCCCCTTAGTGAAAGACAGGCGCAACGCGTAACGCGTTGTGCATATAGAACTCCTTGCACCTTTGGTCCTGGCGGCTCGTGCGAGCGACAAACCGCCCGTGGGGGCGCCGCAGTTGCAAGCTTCCCCGTAAAGATGAATTTAACAAGCGAAAATTAAGACATTGTAAACGTTTGAATTGCTGCGGGATCTGTGGGCAGGCGAACCGGGCCGGGGCCATGCAAAACATCCTCCCATAAGCAGTCAGGGCGTCATCACAGCCCAGAGACATGTCTAAGTTCTCTTTTCTCATGCCCTCTCACGGCTTTGGCCAGAACCGTAGATCACTAGCCTCACTCCAGTGAAAATCCAGCTCCTGCCACCACATTCAACTTCCCGAGCCCATGTGCCCTTCGGACGTCCGCCATTATCTGCAGGCGCATAAATACTGCATAAACTACAGCCTGCAACCAAGCAAAGCTGCCCTCCATACTCAGCGTCGTGCGGTGCGCCTCACGTTCACTCCTGATTTGTAGCGATAGCGCATGTGTATTCAAAGGGAGGCCAGTATACCCCATGCTATTTAGTGCATCAATAGTGGAAAACACGTCTGAAATACGGATAAAAGAGGCGTAGAACGGTAAATATCGTGCGATATTCGTCGCCGCTTACCGCATCATGGAATGCAAATCAAATTTGTCAGCGATTACCAGCCTTGGTCCACTCAATGCGCAGGCCCGTGCGGAAGTTAAAGGGCAGACTGGGATAGCCGATGGGGGCGATGTGCAGATTGTTGGTGAGGTTTTCCGCCTGACCATAGACGCCCAGCCAGGACAGCAGCTTGTAGCTGGCGCCCAAATCCAGCTTGGCGTAGCCGAAGTCGAGATTGCGATTGGGCAGGACCAGGGTGTTCCCCTGATTCACGTCTTCGTAGCCGAGAAATGTGGAGTCGTCGCTGCGGCTGGAAAACGCCGAGGTGAAGACGCCAGTGAGCCGCTTCCCCGCATAGCTGGCTGTGAAGAATCCGGTGTGAGGCGGACGCCGGAAAGGCCGCGCACCCTTCAGTGGAGAGTAGATGCCTACGGGAATGCCATCAAAAGTGGCCGGTGGAAACCCCAGCAGAGTTTCATTGTCGCTAGAAAAGGAGCGCTGCACTACCGAATCCAGATAGGTGTAGCCTCCGCGGAGGAAGATGTTTTTGCCGATACCGCTCTCGACGGTAACTTCGGCGCCTTGCGCGCGAAAGGCGAGCGAGTTGAGATCCAGCGAGTAGGCGTTTTCGCTTTCGAGGATAGACACCAGGGTATGCTGCTGTGTAGGGGATAGATTGGGCAGCAAGAAGGGGACTAATTGCGGGACGACTCCTTCGATGGCTCGGCCGAACTCGTTATGGAAGTAGTTTGCGCGAAAGAGGATGCGCTGCCCCCAGAAGGCCTGCTCGCCTCCGCCCTCCCAGGTGCGCGTCGTTGGCCCCTCGATGGGGGAGATATTCATCTGCTGAATCGTCGCCTGACCGCCCGGTTGCCCCTGCAGAAAATCGTAGAGGGAGCCGAGTTCATCGGTTAGCTTGGGCTCGCGGATGCCTTGGGAAAAGCTGGCGTTCAGTCGCGTTCCGCTGAAGACACCCTTTCGCGGACGCAGCGCATAGAAGCTCAGGCCTGCATGAGGCGTGATGCCGTTTCCGATCAGTTGGTAATGCATCACGTCCATGCCCAACGTATAAAACAACCGTTCCTTGAAATCGCCATGCACACCAAAGATGTAGTCGTAGTTGGTGCGATCTTTCGCCTCGTTGATCGAGTACACCGGCTCGCGTTCGGCAGCGCGCTCATTCTCATAGTGGAAACCGGCCAGTAGCAGCAGGTGCGGCGTCAAGCGATAGTCTCCCTGGTAGAGAAATTGGTCGCGGTTGTTGATCACGTCCAGCCGATTTGAATAGACGCTGTAGTTAGCTGTGCTGTAGTCCAGCAGCGCAGGCCCGGTGGCGCTGTAGCCGTTGGCGCCCTGGATGATGACCGGCAAACCGTAGTAGTTACCGGCATTGGGTGTGCCGGGAGGTTCATCGCAAGTACCTGCGGGAATGCAGATGCCCGCCGGGTACCACTGCTGGGATTGCTCGCGCTTACGCGTCAGGCCGTACTGAAAGCGATTGTGAAAGTCGGCCGTGGTTTGGTTCTCTAGAGTGGCCCCGACATACAGATCTTGATCGCCCTCCTTGCGGTCGTCGGCAACGTGATAAAAATCCCAGGTATTGGGAACGCCGGTGGCATCGACACCATAGTGAACTGTGCCTCGAATCTGCGTACTCCCGCTGAGCTGCCAGCCGAGGTTGGCCGCCGTGGTTGCGACGTGGTACTCGTCCATGGGCAGATTGTTGGCTGTTTGCAGCCAACTGAAGGCTCCCAGGTAATCCAGCTTGTTGTGCGCGCCGGCCACCTCCAGCTCTTCGCGCGAGGTGGAGAGATTACCGGCATCCGCCTGTAGGAGAATCGACGGATAACTTGTGGTGCCGCGCGGAGTCGTTAGGCTGACCACGCCGCTGGCCGCATCGGCTCCGTAAAGACTGGAATCGGGGCCGCGGTAGACCTCGGCGCGCTCTACAGCCGTCGTAGAAAGCGGTCCAAAGTCAAACTGCCCGCCGAGATCGCCGACGCTCACCCCGTCGAGGAGAATCTTATTGGCGTCCGAGTCGCCGCCGCGAATGAAGAGTGAGGTCTGCGCGCCAAGCTGGCCCTCCTGCACCGAGATCGTGCCGGGCATCAGCCGCAGGGCGCTCACCAGATCGCTGCGCAGCGCCAGATCGAGCGGCCCCAGCACGCTGGTGGTCTCACTGGTCTGAGGCTGGGGCGTAGGAGTCCCGGTAGCCGTTACCACGATGGACTCGCGCACCCACTCCGGCTCGAGCACGATGTTGCGCTCGATCGAATCGAGCCGTCCGGCGTAGAAGCTGGGCGTCTCCAACTGGCGGAAGCTTTTAGCGGAGACCAGCAGGAAGAAGCGGCCCTCGACGCCGGTGATGATCTGAAAGCTTCCGTCTGCGGTGGAAACTGCTGCTCCGACAGCCTTGCCACCACTGATGAGAACCACGTTAGCGCCGGTAACCTTGGCGCCCGAGGCGTCCGTAACCACTCCACGGATGGAGGCAGCCGGGCAGAGAGCAGCGCCGGCAGTCAGAACAAGCAGGACAAACGCGGCTTGCAGCAAGCGCGACATATTGCAGCGAGAGAAGGATTGCAGATAAACAGGCATGATGATTCCTTCGTTCCCCTCGGAACGCAAGCAGGTTGAGGGCGCGAGGACCGGTCTCCTGACTTGCGCCTTTCCAGCCACCTTCCCACAGACGCGCCCAGAGGGCTCGCCGTGCAGTGGTTCAAGAGGGGTTCCGCGACGGGCGGAATATTCCTGGCTGGTTCCCTGCCCTGGCCTATGGTACGAGCCGTTGGGCCGGGGCGCTCACAGTTGCGGGGCAGTGGCGGAGTTTCACCGCCTTCCCGAGCATCCTGGCGATTGCCGTGGTGGTTTGCGCTGCCATTTGCAAAGGCAGCCGTTACGGCACAGAACAGATTTCCATGCCATCCACTTTTATAGACGGGTAGGGGCGTGAAGTCAAAACGTGCGGAGCAAAGAAGTTTGCTGGACCATAAAAAAGTTTTATCGGGCTGCAATCGAGAAAGGAATGGTGACCCCGGGAAGACTCGAACTTCCGACACGCAGTTTAGGAAACTGCTGCTCTATCCACCTGAGCTACGGGGCCACATGAGAGACAGGGCCACAACGCAATACCGCGCTATGAACAGGTTAGCATTTTCACACGTGCTCTGCGTGACAGCAGCTGGGCCATGAACTTGGCCGGGGAATCAGTTCTATATCCTCAAAGGAAATCCTGCCTTGAACGCGCCGGTCTCCGGGGAATTTTTTCGGATCGTCCAAATTTGGGCGTGTATATTCGATGGACACGAGAATGTTGACGCCTATCGTAGATTCCGGCGCTCTTTTATTAAGCTTTTCCACGCGCTCGGCAAGGTACTTCTCCAGCTCGGCCTTGCACTCCGGGTCAGTGAGCAGGCGCACCGCTGCGTAGGTGGCGATACCTGTAAATCCGGAGATTACCATCGTATGATATTCATCCTTCTGATTGCCGTGCGTAATCTTTTGCCTGGCAATCGTAATCACCACATACGTCTTGCCGCTGAAAATCGATTCGCCTCTGCGGGTTTCCAAACGCTCCCCACACTCTACTTTTCGAACAGGTTGTCCGAACTCGACTTTCTGTGTTTCGTCCTTGTCGGGTAGCCGGTAGAACGCGCTCATGTGGCGCGGGTGATCTTCGGCTATGGTTTTCTTCACAAAACGGAAAGGCAGCCTGCTGCCTTTTTCCTGTGGCACATGGGGCGGGATGTCGTATAGGTCGGCGAGCACCACTTCCGCATAATCGCTTACGTCCGGTGAGCCAATAATGATGGTATCTTTATGCTCCAGTTCGGCGCGCAGACCATGATGAAACGCGACCATATTATCCTTTTTCTTGTGGTTCTCGAGCTCATCGCACCGAGGCTTGTTCTTAGGTTTCTTGATTTTTACCTTCACGGATTCATACATTTGAGCAATGAAGAGCGAAAGTTGAGATACGCTCTCGAAATCCCAAAGATCAATGTCGGTACGTGCGTCGCGGTCCGCATCTTCCTTCATTTCCCGAGCGCAAGTGAGCACCTGAATCTCTTCGTGCTGGCGGAACGGGTCCCATATACGGTGATAAGGATAATCAACCTTATCCCTCTTGAAGTCGTCATCGATGGTAGGCAAAATCTGAACCAGCTCGTCTTTCAGTTGTTCCGCCGTCTGGAAGTTGACCTGCCAGAGTCCCCTGATATCGAAGGGAATGTTGTGATTGAGCGGCTGGTTTACGAGTGGAATTACCTCGCGCTCCGAGGCATGAGCCACACCAAGCAGGAAAAAGATGATGGCATTGGGCTGATCTTCGTAATGCGTAGTGTCAAACAGGCAAATCTTGGCTTGCTCGATGCTCCTCACCGCGTCGCTGATATTCGTATCTTTTCTTACCTGGAGAGTTTCGATCTGCCAGGGTTCCAATTTGCTGCGAGGCGGCTTCACTTCCATGTTGTACTGGTCGATGGCTCTTCTGATCGCGCTGTAGTGCAGGTCGAGTGATGGACAATCCTCAGAAAGGATGTTCAGAACCATCGGCGGTTTTTCCAAAAGGGCGTGTGGCGCCAGCTTTTCCTTATCTTCTTCCGAGACCCTGTAGGCGAGCTTGAGGTACTTCTCATATTCATCGCGCTTCTGCAGGTCCGCAAGCTTCGAATACGTGAGCATCGGGATGCCATGTTCGACTAAGGAATCGCGATAGGGATTGGTCGACCATTGATTGGAAAGCAACACGATGTTGCGACTCAAGCCGTAAGCAAGGCCGAGTTCGTAGTAAACGTTACCATTGGGCATGGTTAAGTCGGCCAGCACCCACTTGGCGTCGAGAATCTTCTTGCAGACACGCTGGCACATCACATAGCCCAGCTGAAGCGCCTGGTCAGCGCGCGTAACGATATCAGCATTGGGACGATTGATGGTCTTCGATACTCCCTGGAGAAACAGGTCGTCGAAGGGAAACCCGAAAGGCGAAATCATGAAGATGCTGCCAGGCGTCAGTTGCTCCAGGGCGATGCCGGGGACGTTTACATCTTCTACCGGCCGCTTGTACTTGCAGTCGCGGTTGGTAATGAAGCACCTCATGGATGTTCCTCCTGTCTTTCAGGCACAGCTAAATGAGGTACTTTCGCCCCTCATTTGCTGTCAAGCTGCTCTTTGGGTGTAAACCTTGAAGCGGCGAACTGCTTCCAGCGGAGTTTTCTTTTGTTTCTTAAGGTGGTGTCAGTGTAGCACGAAGATTGATGGACGAAGGCCTGTCCATGGGGACCCCGGTCTCGGGCTATTTTCGTCTTATCCCAGAAGGGAGACGTGAAGAACCCGAGGGCCGATGGTTGGGCTTTGTGCTGTCCCACCCTTGCCGCAAAGTGCACGTCAATGATGGGGTACCCCCACCCATATTTTGGATGCAAATTCCTTATTTTCTTGAGTTTACAAGCAGGGTTGCGCTGTAAAATCGTCAAAACAAAGGAGTTCCCTGCAAAATCGTCCAGGATAAGGAGTTACGTGGAGTTTTCGTCCTCTATTGGCAGCTTCCGGCTGAAAGGCGACGCGAAGAGGACGTGCCGGGACGATTTGAGGGAAAGCTTCTTAGGATCATTGTGCACGAAGTGGGGAAATAATCTGCAACCACCTGCGGTGGGGCAGCCGCTCGCTATTCGCTCGCAGAAGATCTGTGCCTGAGCTTATTAAGGAGCTGTCCAGGCGGGCTCGCTTCGCGCATGGTGTTCGTGGATTCCAGGTCTCAAATTCAGGGCTTGAGGCGCTCGAATTGAAGACTGAGTACGAGACAGTTCTCTCCCTCGGCATTCAGGAAGGCTTGAATTCGGGGAAATGCGTCGCGAAGCAGGAAACCGGCTCGAACGGTTGTGCAATTGCCAATGCGCAGCCAGATCACTTTCGGCGGGCTTTCACGCAGAACGCTCAGTTCTGAAAAGTCTGAATCCTTGGTGACGATGGCATAGCCGTTCTCTCCGGCATAATCCCAGACTTTATCGTCGGAGGTGTTGACCAGACCACATTCTTCAACGTGCGCGGAGCCAGGGTAAAGATCGCTAATCGACGCAATCAAGCGCGGAGAGAGGTTTTCGTCCATCAGGAGTTTCAAGCGGAGAGAATCTCGAATTTGCGTTCGCGGTCGGCGGCATAGGCCAGGCAGGCGCGAATGTCCGATTCACGCAGAAGAGGAAAGTCGGCGAGAATCTCCGCTTCGGTCATGCCGGAGGCTAGATAATCGAGCACATCGTAGACGGTGATGCGCAAGCCGCGAATGCAGGGCTTGCCGCTCCGCTTGCCAGGTTCAATCGTGATGATGCCCGTGTAGTCCATGCACTATCAGGATAGGACAAACGCCGTCCCGGCGCAAGCAGAACTGGCCCCTTCGACTGCGCTCAGGGCAGGCTGTCCAGGCGGGCTCGCTTCGAGCATTGTATTCGTAGATTCCACCCTTCGATCACCCCAACGATAAAGACCTGTCGTTACCACCCCAAGAAGCAAAAGCCGCTTCTTGGGGGCCCCTGCCGTTGGGGACTCCGATATCGCAAAGTACGCGATTGAAGTTCCCTCTTCTAAACTCCTTGCATAGGATTGGGCGTCCCGCTCGTGACTAGTATTTGATCCAGTCTCCGCGAGAACTCGGCTATCTTCACCCAATAGATTATCCAGAGAATGAGGTGCGCTATTGCAGCGAATATTCCCAAAATGGGGATGATTGCGCACACTGCACATACGCACATTGCAATGCCTATTGCCTTTCCCGGCTCTGGTTCAACATTTGGAATACCCCTCGCCCGAAACTCTTTGCCTAGAGAATCTGACAATCCAATCACGACAAAAAACTGCCAAACAAGATTGAATAAAGGTACAAGCAAAAGCCAAGTCAGTCCCGGTTGCATCGTTCTTGATGCGACGGAACATTTACTTAACGCACGAGAGAGTGTGAGGATGTAGAAGATGTACAACAACAAAATGCCAACCAACATAATAAGTACAAACATTCCAGCGATGATTTGAACCATTGTTGTTGTGTCCGTGTCCATTATGTCCTCCTGATGTGATGAAATTACGGGGTAAGCCTAGCATAGTGATTCACGACTAGCAACAGTGATTCTGTGCCATAAAGCGATATAAATGACACGGAAGTCCTATATCACCGGTTTTTCCTCATCCATCCAAGATTTCAACCGCTTTTGGTAGATTCTTAAAGCCACCTCGCGTCTAGAATCTAGTCAGCCATGGCTGAATTTACCCATCTGCATTTGCACACCGAGTACTCGCTGCTGGACGGGGCTTGCGACCTGGCCAAGCTGATGAACCGCGTGGCCGCTCTGGGGCAGAAGTCTGTCGCCATGACCGACCACGGGAACATCTACGGGGCGGTGCATTTTTTTGAGGAGGCGAAGAAGAAAGGCATCAAGCCGATTCTGGGCTGCGAACTCTATATCTCGAAGAACGAGGACCACACCAAGCCCGGCGAGGGAGACGACAACAACCACCTGCTGGTGCTGGCCGAAAACGAAGAGGGTTACCACAACCTGATACGGATTACTTCCGAGGCTTCGCTGCACGGCTTCTATCGACGGCCGCGCGTAAGCAAGCGCTACCTGGCGGAAAACGCGAAGGGCCTGATCGGCTTCTCCGGCTGCCTGAGCGGAGAGCTGTGCGAGGAGCTGGTGGCGGGCAACTACGAGAAGGCGCGCAGCGTGGCGCAGCAGTACGAGGAGATCTTCGGCAAGGGCAATTTTTACCTGGAAATTCAGGATCAGGGACTGGAGCAGGAAAAGAAGATTCACGAGGCGCTCTTCCGGCTGGAGCGGGAGCTGGGAATTCCGCTGGTGGCCACCAACGACTCGCACTACCTGTGCGCCGATGACCAGCACGCCCACGACGTGATGCTGTGCGTGCAGACCGGCGCGAAGCTGCAGGATAAGGAGCGCTTCCAGTTCGACGGCGACCAGTTTTACGTGAAGAGCGCCAAGGAGATGGCGCAGCTCTTCAAGGATTCGCCTGAGGTCTTAAAGCGGACGATGGAGATTGCCGAGCGGTGCGAGCTCGAGCTCAAGCCGGTTGACGATCCATTTCCTTTGTTTGCCGTGCCGGAGGGGCACACCATCAATAGTTACTTTGAGCAGATCTGCCGCGAGGGCTATAAAAAACGACTCGACACGACGGTGCGCGGCCTTGCGGAGCGCGGAGTGTTGCGCTCGCCTATCCATGAATATGATGCGCGGCTTGAATATGAGATCGGAATCATCGAGGAGAAGAAGTACGCGGGATATTTCCTGATTGTGTGGGACTTCATCAAGTACGCGCGCGACCATGGGATTCCAGTGGGTCCGGGGCGCGGATCGGGAGCCGGCTCGCTGGTGGCGTACTCCATGGAGATTACCAACATCGACCCCATGCAGAACGGGCTGCTCTTCGAGCGGTTTTTGAATCCGGAGCGAAAGGAAATGCCGGATATCGACGTGGACTTCTGCATGAACCGCCGCGGCGAGGTGATCGACTACGTGACGCGGAAGTATGGCCGCGACCAGGTGGCGCAGATCATCACCTTCAACACCATGGCGGCCAAGGCGTCCATCAAGGATTGCGGCCGCGTGATGGACATGCCCTATGGCGATGTGGACCGGATTGCCAAGCTTATTCCGGCTACAGTGGGCATGAAGATCGACAAGGCCCTGGAAGATGTGCCGGAACTGCGCAAGGCATACGAGAATGACAAGCAGGTCAAAGAACTGATCGATACGGCGAAAAAGCTGGAGGGGCTGGTGCGCGGCTCCGGGGTTCATGCGTCGGCAGTGGTGATTGCGCCGCGCCCGCTAATCGAACTGGTGCCGCTCTCCAAGACTAAGAACGAAGAAATTGTAACTGCCTACGACATGGACGCCATCGCCAAGATGGGCCTTTTGAAGATGGACTTCCTGGGATTGACAACGCTCACGGTGATTGACGATTGCCTAAAGTTGATCGAAAAGAACCGCGGCGAGAAGCTGGACATTGGAGCGATTCCGCCGGAGGACCCGGAGACTTACAAAAAGGTCTTCCACGCGGCGCTGACCTCGGGGATCTTTCAGTTCGAGTCGAGCGGGATGCGCGATGTGCTGCGGCGTTACAAGCCCGATACGGTGGAGGATTTGACGGCGCTGAATGCTCTGTACCGTCCGGGGCCGATCCAGGGCGGGATGATCGACGACTTCATTGAGCGCAAGCTGGGAAGGCGCAAGGTGGAATATCAGTTGCCTGAGTTGGAAGAAATTCTCAAGGAAACCCTTGGAGTTATCGTCTATCAGGAACAGGTGATGCGGATATCCAACGTGCTCGCTAATTACACCATGGGCGAGGCCGATGTGCTGCGCAAGTCAATGGGCAAAAAGGATATGAGTGTGATGGCCCGGCAGCGCAGCCGCTTTGTGGACGGCGCAGTGGCGGCGGGTCACTCCAAAGAGACGGCGAGCGATATCTTCGACCAGATGGATAAGTTTGGCGGGTACGGCTTCAATAAGTCACACTCCGCGGCTTATGCCCTGCTGGCCTACCAGACGGCTTATTTGAAAACGCATTATCCGGTGGAGTTCATGTCGGCGCTGCTGACCTCCGAAACATCGAAACCCGAGAACGTCGTCAAGTACATTGCCGAGTGCAAGGAGATGGGCATTCCCGTGGAGCCGCCCGATGTGCAGGTTTCAGGGGCGCAGTTTACACCGCACATTACAGAGAGCGGTCAGTCAATCCGCTTCGGCCTGGCTGCGGTGAAGAACGTGGGCGGCAACGCCATCGAATCGATACTCAAGGCGCGCGAGGAGGCAGGCGGGCGATTCAAAAGCATCTGGGAGTTCTGCGAGAGGGTCGATCTGCGCGTGATGAACAAGCGTGTGCTCGAGTCACTGATCAAGGCCGGCGCGCTGGACTCGCTGGGCAAGCGCGGGCCTCTGATGGCCGCCGTCGATAAGGCGATGGAGCAAGGGCAGAAGGCGCAACGGGACTCGGCAAAGGGACAAAGCGGCCTCTTCGGGCTCTTCGATGAGGGACCGAAGGCGGGGCGGGAGACCGGCAGCGACCTGCCCAAGGTGGCCGACTGGGAAGAGAGCGAGCGGCTCGCCAATGAAAAAGATGTGCTGGGGTTCTTTGTTTCCGGGCATCCGCTGGATAAATACGCGGAGAAGCTGCGCAATCTGGCGGGAGTGATTTCCGTGGCCGAGGCGCTGGAACGCAAGCCTTCTGAGAGGCGCTGGGGCCAGCAGGCGGACTCTGCAGACGAGATTCAGGTGGCGGGCATGATTATGGGCCTCAGGGTGCAGAAGAGCAGGCGGGATCAGAAACTCTATGCGCAGGCGGCTCTAGAGGACGCCACCGGCAAAATCGACGTGATCTGTTTTTCGCGGGATTACGAGCGGCTGGCAGAGCGGTTGAAGATCGAGGCGCCGGTTCTGGTGTATGGCGTGCTGATGGGCGACGAGGATGCAGCGCCCAAGATTGCCCTCAGCGCGATTCAGGCGCTGGAAGAGGTGCAGGTGAAGCTGCCTACCGGTGTGCGGATTCGCATCAATATGGAACGCGCCGCCGAGGAAACGCTCGTAGCCCTCAAGAGCGTGGCGGATACGGCGCCGGGACCGGGCAAGGTCTTGCTGCACCTGGAAAAGAAGGGCGAGTACTCGGTCATTCTGGAACCCAAGGGGATGAGCGTGGCGGCGGATCGCGGCTGGGTGGAGCGCGTCGAGCAGCTATTGGGCAAAGGAAGCGTGCAGGTGCTGGGATAGATGGAGTTATACACCAGCACCTGAGTTTGAGCGGAAGGACGTGCACGGAGTTATTACAATCAGCGGATCACTCTGGCTCTCCGCCGTGGAATCACTTCGAGCAGCTACACCACCCGCGCTACCGCCGGAATGCGGCGAATGGTTGCCGCCGTGAACCAGCTCAGGCCAAGCGCACCGGTAAGGACAATAGACCACTTCACGACCGCGGGAAGCGATGCGGGCAGGAGCACGTACTGCAGCCAGTTCACAAAAACGTAGTGCAGGAGATAGATTCCGTACGAATTTGCGGCAAGACTGTCGAAGAACTGCGAGCGGGATCGCGCAAAGCGGAGGAACAAGGCCAGGAAAGCGAAGCTGGATGCCGCGCAGGAGAGCACAAATCCGGCGTCCATGGCGATCTCCAATCCCCGCGATTGACTCCCTGTTGCAAGAGCGATTAGCGTGACCACCGTTGCCGCTGCGAAGATAACCAGGGCGGCCACGACCCAGAGGGGCCAGCGGCGAGCGAGCTTTCCATCCGGCGCGAGCAGACCACGATTCACGCCCCAGGCTCCAACGCCGACCGCAATCAAAAAGTACGCAAGGTAATGAAGAATGCGGCTGGTCTGGAAGATGAACGGGCCGAAGGCCGTCCAGGTTTGAGATGAAAAATGGAGCGCCATGGGGATGTAGGCAATGGCGGAGATGGCTACCAGCGCAGCAAAGAAGAGCACCGGCCTGCGGGCCGCGCCCGAAGTCAGCGCGCCGAGTGACTGGCCCCAGCGGGGCGCCAGGAGAAACAGCAACGCGGCAATGCCGTCGAAGGCGAGCAATATCCAGAGGAACCACGCCGGTCCGGCAGGCCAATTTCCCAACGACATCCATTGATGCCAGTACCCGGCGAGGCCGTCGTGACCGGATATCTGCAGATAAGTTGGATAGTACGCAAGCGGGGCCAGGAATGCGGCTGCTATGACAAACGGCAGGCCGAGTCTCAGCAGGCGGTCGCGAAGAAACTGCGCGGCGCCCTTTTTCGCCAATCCATGCCAGACGAACAAGCCGGAGAGAAAGAACATAAGCGACATAAAGAAGACATCATTGAAGCCGGCGAAGAAAGCGAAGCCGCTCCACTTGTGTGAATCGAGAACGGGAAATGCTCCCCACCAGCGCGGTTGATCGACAAGCGAAGCGGGCGGCGATAGTGGAATCGGATAATAGGCGAGCGCCGCATGATGCGCTACGACCAGCGCAACGATGAAGGCGCGAAGATATCCAATTGCGTGGTTATACTTCGCTGTTGGAGCGTTGGGGTCAGCGGCAGAGGCGTGTGTTGCGTTTGTCGTTGTCATTGCGGTCTCCTTTGCATGTTCTTCGTGTTGCACACTTTTCGTAATTGTTTCTTCATGATTACGACACCGTACGGCTTGCCGATTTCAGCCGCACAATCCGGTAGGCATCAGTAGCGACAACGATCAGCCCAATGACGATGGATGCCGGGAATAACCTCGACATCCAATCATTAATGGCTTGAGTCATCGCAATGGATTGCTGCGCGGAGAGATTTACGGCGGCGATTCCAGCCAGCAGGTTGGCTTGCATCAGCCAACAGAAGATCGCCGCGCCTGCGCCATCGGATAGCAGGCGCAAAGTGGCTCGTAGTGCGGTCCAGAAGGGATACATAAGGTTTAGGCCGGCAAGCGAGGCGTTGACCAGCGCCAACAACAGGTAGCTCCAAAAGAGCCAGAGCCATTGCGAGTGGAAGGAAAGGCGGAGCTCCGAGCTGATTTGCACCTCCGGGGAGTGAAAGTAAACGGCCCACCAGGCGAAGAAGATGAGGTTGACCGCAAGTTCAAACGAAGAGGTAGAGCGCGGAATAAGGTTGGGGTTGCGCACAGGAGGAAGTTTGCGCGGGCTCCAGCGATCGAAGAAATGGATGCGCGCGTGCATCCGTTCCAAGATCGCGAAGGCGAGCGTGACCGCGCCGACCGCCAGAAAGGTAGTGAACCACAGGTAACTGAACAAGGATGCGAAGGCGGTAAACCATGAGGGATGGGTGTGTTCGATGCGATAGGACGAACTGAAGGTCATCAGGCCCACCCAAACAAGGACAGAGGGCAGAAGATAGCCGTAAGCAAAGATCTTCAGCACAAAACGGTAGATGGGGAAAAGAACCGGACCGATCAGGGACTCCTGCGGCAGGAAGCGATTAGCCACCAGCAGAGGATGGCCGCGCTGCCTGAGAAGCTCTTCGACTTCGGCATCGGTGAGCTTTCGGTCGAGGGCGGTTTCCCGCTCCTCGACCTGGGCGTAGATGTCGGCGGAGAGTTCGGCTATGATGTCGTCTTTCTGCTGCTTGGGCAGCCAGAATTTGACAGACTGCAGATAACGTTCAATCAGTTCCATGGTTATGCTCCTTCAGAATTGCGTGGATGGAGAAATCGATGCTTCGCCATTCGGCGAGCAATTGATCGAGGACCTGAGCGCCGCCGGACGAGAGGAGGTAGAAGCGCTTTTTCCGCTTGTCTTCCTCGCGCCATTCGCTGGCCAGGAGTCCTTGGCTTTCAAGGCGGCGCAACAGGGGGTAAAGCGTGCCTTCATCGATCTCCAGGCCGTGCTCAGAAAGGGTTTTGCGCAGTGTGTAGCCGTACTGCTCGCGGCGCAGTGCCGCCAGAACGGCCAGCACCAGGCAACCGCGACGGAGTTCGAGTCGGAGGTTTTCAAATGGCTCTTGATTCATAGTCTGTACCATGTGCTGCATAGTGTGCTATACACACTATGTATCATACAGTATTATTTGTCAAGCACTTTTTTATGGTTACAAAGCGATATGGCTCAAAATTCTGTTAATTTCTTTGTTTACAGCGAGTTCCCTATCGGCAAAATCACTTTTATATCGTCAGCCTATCTTTGTGATGAAGGGTAGCTTTGTGCAGATAGTCGCTGGTTTGGCTATTTCATTCGCGCCAGAAGAGCCTTGGTGGCGTTCAGATCAGTAGGTGCATTGGGCCATAACGTATCCGGACTAACTGACCTAGTGGCAAAGCATCTAAAATGGCAATATGTCCCCTTCGATGTCTAAGCGCCACGCTTCCAAGGCGCCTCCGCCGGACGAAACCGGCCACGAGGCGCTCTACCTGCGTTCCCTCTGTGACCGCCAGGTCAATGTTCAGGTCACGATGCGCGACGGCGAGACGGTACGCGGCTGGATCGAGTATTTCGATGACGGAATGTTGCGTTTGACCCGCGAGGGCAAGCCTAACCTGTTCATCTACAAGCACCAGATCCGTTCCATTACAGAGGTGGGCAAAATGGCCCCGCGCCGCTCCAGGGCTGCTGCTCAGATAGCAAACGGATCCACGAAGAACGGAGCGGCTTCGTGAATCTGGCTTCAGATTGGGTCTGGGTTCCCGCGGCCACGGCTATTGCCCGCGAGGCCGGCGCGCGGCTGCGCGAGTTCTATTCCCAGGGTGTCGTGACTGAGTACAAGGGCGATGTGGACTTGGTGACGGTGGCTGACCGGACGGCGGAAAAGCTGATCCGGGAACGGCTGAGCGAGGTCTTCCCCGAGCATGGAATCTTCGGCGAAGAGGGTACGCGCGATCGGCTTGACGGCGAGTTCCGCTGGTACGTAGACCCTCTGGACGGAACCACCAACTTCGCCCATGGGTTTCCGCAGTTCTGCGTCTCCATGGGTCTGGAACAGCGGTCAAAGCGCCTCGCACCTGACGAAGACGGAACGATAATGGCCGCGGTCATTTACGACCCCCTGCGGGACGAGCTCTTTGCCGCCGAACGGGGACGCGGCGTGCGGTTCAACGGCAGGCCGATGCACGTTTCGAAAACGCCGGAGCTGGCCGAGGCGCTGGTGGCCACCGGCTTTCCCAGCCGCAAGCGCAACGAAAGCCCGAACATCCACTTCTACCATGAGTTCAGCCTGCGCTCCCACGGCGTGCGGCGGGCCGGCTCGGCGGCGCTCGATCTGGCTTATGTTGCCGCGGGTCGCCTGGATGCCTTTTGGGAGTTCAACATCAATCCCTGGGATACGGCAGCCGGCTATCTGCTGGTCGAGGAGGCCGGCGGAAAGATGACGGGGTTCTCAGGGAAGCCTTTTCGGCTGGACAGCCGGGAGATTCTGGCCTCCAACGGGCTGATTCACGCCGAGTTGGTGGGACTCTTCGCGGACATGTTTGCCGGACGCAATCTGGCGCCGATTCCTAGCCCCAGGGAGTTTGCGCAGCGGCGGGCGGAGCGCGCAGCGTCAACAGGGCAAGTCTGATTACATAGGCAAAGTCGCCAAAAATGAACCTTCACAGGCATTTCAGGGTAATCTCCGAGTGGCCGGTCATTCGCCCGGAACCACAGAATCTGCCAGCTTGGAGCTCAATACGCAATGGCTGACGGGCAGTAAGCCAAATGGTACATGTAAACTTCTGTCGAGGGCGGATTGAAATGAAAAGCGCACTTCTGCTAGTGACAGTCTTTGCCGCAGGGTCACTTCTTGCATGGAGTCAGGAAGATCAAACTCCATCCAAGCTTCTTACAGCAGCGCGGGAGCAATCGGACATCTTCAACCGTGCGCCGCACCCGTTTCTGCTTGAAGCCGACTTGACAGTACAGCTTGCAGTGACGGTGCAGGGACACCTGACGATCCACTGGCAGTCGAAGAATCACTGGAGGCGTGAGCTGGAATTCGGCGCTTACAAGGAGAGCGTTGTGCGCGTGGGCGAATGGGAGTACGCGCTGCGGAACGTGGGCTTCGCTCCGCTGCGCGCCACGCAGGTGGTTTCTCTCCTCGAATTTGCGAAACAGGATGCCCACATTGCCGCAAGGAGCGAGAAGACGCGCAAAAGCAACGGAGTGGTGCTGACCTGCATGGGCCTGGAATCGACCATATCGAATAGACACTATGAGATGTGCGCTGATTCCGCAACACACAAGATTTTGAGCTACAATCCGTGGCCTTACGGCATCGACGGCGGGAGAGCGGAATTCTCCAACTACGCCGGGATTGAAGAGATGCAGTTCCCCAAGCGTCTGGAGTTGCGAATGGGCAAAGGGTCCGTGGTTACGGTGAACATCACGAAGCTCGAAGACCACGCACTCGATGCGAATCTGCTAACAACACCGCCGGGCGCAACGGAGCGGAGGTACTGCGATGTCATGACCGCGCCGGTCATGATCCAGAAACCAGATATCATAAGTCTCAGAGGCTTTTCTGGAGATGTGCATGTGAGGTTTCAGGTTACGATTCTGACGGATGGGTCCGTTGGCGCAATTCAGGTCATCGGTCAGGATTCGGTAGAAGCGGCAGATCGCATCCGGAAGTTATGGAAGGACGCGCGATTCAAGCCAGCCATGTGCGGAAGTGAGCCGGTAGTTGCCGATGTGCAGGTGGGCCTGGATATTACTCATTAGCTCTATGGTATAGTGCCACGTGCTGAATAGAGTCAATATCGCCACCCGCATTCAACGTATGGTTCGATTTCTAAATCGGAGTTCCGGGTGGATGGTCGCTTATTCAAACATTACCTCGCACAAGCAACTCCGGTTGCCAAGCCGTGGACCTTGAAAAACGGGGTTTATACCAACAACAGGATCAGAATGTGTTCAAACTGACCCGATTACCCGTTTGGCGGCGAGACTGCAGACCGGAAACAGCACAGAATGCGAGAGATGATTCTCCCGATTCCCGCATAGCAAAACTTGGATTGCGGCAGGGCGAGTCATCTCGTGGGGTCCTGTGTTAGTATCAGCGTCGAGGATTTCAGTTTCCCCTGGAGATATCAGAGATGGCATACGTCATTGCAGAACCCTGTATCGGCACCAAGGACACCGCCTGTGTAGACGCCTGTCCGGTCGATTGCATCCACCCCAAGAAGGACGAAGACGGCTTCGGCAACTCCGACCAGTTGTTCATTGACCCGGTCGAGTGCATTGACTGCGGCGCCTGCGTCCCAGCCTGCCCCGTCTCGGCCATCTTCGCACAGGACGACGTGCCGGCCAATTGGACCAGCTTTATCGCCAAGAACGCCAAGCACTTCGGCCGCTAAGCAGTTCGAGGCCGCTCGCTTTCATCCAGCTTTGCAGGCGCGCATCCCCTAACCGGGGTGCGCGTTTTTGTCTGCGTTGGAATCGTTACCCGACCAATTCCATTCCTGCATCGCGTGCCGCAACCCGATCGAAGGTGAGGATTCCCTCGCATCCGGCCGCGTGAGCGCAACAAGAGATCATGCAGTCGGCAAAGTCCACGTTGCCACGTCGATACAAGAACAGAGCCTGACGAACAGCCTCAACTCGCTCGACGACAATCTCTTGTCTGGTAAGAAGCAGGTGCAATACCTGAGAAATACCGTCACGCTTCAACCCATAGGAATCATCCAAGACCCACACGAGTTCCAGAACCACAGCCAGTCCAACCCAGACGGGATCAGAAGCCGAAAAAGATGCCAGGACCGCCTCTGCTCGTGGACTTTGTACGGGATCGTCCTGCGTGAAAAAGCGCACCAGAACATTAGTGTCAATGGCTTTCATTGAGTAGATGCCTTACCTTGCCTGAATGTTGGCCTCAATTTCAGGTCGGATGCCATAATCGCTGCGAGTCTCAGCGTCCAATCTCGCCGCATGTCTGAGCACAGCCAGATTCATCTCTTCAATGGAAATGGGATGGTCTGGCTTTGGAACGCAGCCTTTCATCTCCATGATCGAGCCGGTCTTGGGCCGGAGAACATACTCACCGTCTTCGACCTCATAGAAATCGACCCGGACGCCCGGTTTGAGCCCAAGAGCCTTCCGAACCTTGACGGGAATAGTGATTTGGCCTTTGGATGTCATCTTCGCTGTCGGCATCTTAATTCCTTTCAATGCCTATAATATCATACTTATAGTGGTATGTCTTACTATTTTATGTATTTCTTACTTGATGGTAAGGAATTAGTTTTGTGTATATCCATAGGAAGGTCGTAATGCGAAGATAGTAATCGCATGAGCCTGCTTTCCTCCGAAGCCGTTATTTTGCGCACCTGGCCGGTCCATGAGGCCGACCTGATCGTGAGCTTTTTCACGCGCGATTACGGCCGGTTGCGCGGCGTGGCCAAATCGGCGCTCAAGAGCCGCAAGCGCTTCGGTGGCTCTCTGGAGCCGATGACGCTGGCCCGCGCCTGGTTTGCCGAGCGCCATGGGCAGGAACTGGTCCGCCTTGACCAGTTGGAAATCCTCCGCTCCCCGCTCTCCTCCCCTATCGACCCCGTGCGTCTGACCGTACTCAGCTTTTTCGCCGAGCTTCTGGACGAGGCACTGCCCGACCACGACCCCCACGAAACCATCTTTCGCCTGGTCGGCTCCGTTCTGGAGCAGACTACGGTTGAGCAGCCCTGGATGCCGCTTACCTATTTTCAGTTGTGGATGACGCGGCTGATGGGCCTGTTGCCGGACATTGCCCACTGCACCGCATGCGGTGAATTGCTCACCGCCGGCGAAGCCAACTTCGACGCGCTAGGTGACGGCTTATTTTGTCAAGTTCATCGCAACGGCAACGCCAGCGGTCTTTCTGCCGACTCCTGGCAACTGGCGCAGCGAATGTTGCGCGCGCCGGTCTCGGCCTTTGCCGCCGAGCCTTGGCCCCGCCGACGCGCCCAGGATCTGCGCCGCTTCACGCTGCAAGCCCTGGAACGGCACCTGGAGCGCAAACTCCGCTCCGCAGAGGCGCTGGGACGGCTGGGCGGGTAAGAGCTATATGAAGTATCGCTTGGAGCTGGCAATTTTGAAATGCGCTATGTACATTCCTGGGTGAGGCGATCGGATGTGAATCGAATGAATGAACAGTCCTTTGAAATGACCTATGCGCAAATGTCAGACGAAGAGCTGGCTCGAGTTCTCCGTGATAAACGTGATCTGGTGCCGGAAGCAGTCAGTGCCCTTGATCTTGAAATCCATAAACGCAATGTCGACCCATCGCAATTACATCGACTACGACCGCGCAGCATCGACAAACCGTGGCACCGCACGAGCCTAGGCCGCCTCTCTGAAAAGATTGGAATCGAGAAATTAAGAGGTAAGAGAATTCGCGGCGTTTGGCTTTTAGTGGAAATGTCGTTGTCGGTGCTGTTGATTGCGATTCTCTATCATTTTGGAATTGAACAACTCTTCTGGCCAATTATCACGACGATTACCGTGCCCGCATTTGTTGTTTGGGGTCATTCTGAATTAAAGGGGCGGCTATGGTTCTGGCTGACAATTGCAGGTGTCGTGGCCTCGCACGTGTTTTTCTTCTATTTTGTGGGATGGCCCTGGGGCGTAAAATGGGTGCCTGCGATGATCATTGCGGGACTTTGGAACATCGACCTGATCGTAGTATTTGCACTTATTTGGCTCATCGAGAAGCTGTTACATAAGGACCAAGGCGTTACGCTCAAACCATCAGCCGGAGATCAATGTTCGCATCTCAACTGATAAAATCGATTTTTAGCCCCGACCAGAGAGAGTTGCCCGTGACCTCATTCCAGGTACTATCCAAACCGAAGAGCGCTCCGCTCACCTTTCAGGCGCTTTTGATCCGCTTGCAGAGCTTTTGGGCGGAACGCGGCTGTGTCCTCCAGCAGCCCTACGACGTGGAAGTGGGCGCGGGCACCATGGCCCCGGAGACCTTTCTGCGCGTGCTCGGACCACAGCCCTATAGGGTAGGCTATGCGCAGCCTTCGCGGCGTCCAGCCGACGGCCGCTACGGCGAGAATCCCAATCGCCTCTTCAAGCACACCCAGTTTCAGCTCATCCTCAAGCCGCCGCCGGTCAACGTGCAGGAGCTTTATCTAGAGTCCTTAGAAGCCATGGGTATCGACCTCTCACAGCATGACCTCAAGTTCGAGGAAGACAACTGGGAGTCGCCGGCCATCGGCGCATGGGGAGTCGGCTGGCAGGTGATGCTCGACGGCCTAGAGATTACCCAATTCACTTACTTCCAGCAGTGCGGCGGCCTGGAGTTGGACCCCATCTGCGCCGAGCTGACCTATGGCATGGAACGTATCTCCGCCTTTTTGCAGGATAAGGACTCGATCTACGAGATCATCTGGGCCATCGATCCGGAGACCGGCACGGCCATCACTTATGGCGACGTCCGGCTGCTAGAGGAGCTGCAATTTTCGGTGTACAACTTCGAGTTCGCCGATGTGGACAAGCTCTGGGAGCACTTCCGCCTCTACGAGGCCGAGGCGCAGGCCATGCTTACACAGGCCAACGAGTTGTTTGCGAATGAAAAGGCGAGTGCAGTGGAGAAGCGGCGCTTTCCGCTGCTGGCAACCTATGAGCTGGCGCTCAAATGCTCGCACCTCTTTAACCTGCTCGACGCTCGCGGAGCCATCAGCGTCACCGAGCGTGTGGGCGTCATCGCTCGCATACGCAATTTGGCGGTGGGCGTTGCCAAGGCGTATGCGTTGCAACAGGTGACTTAGCGAATCAGCGCAGTTTTCAGTTCCCTGTTCCATTTTTTTTTAAACGTTTTTTTCAGAAAGTAATACACGTTATGGCTGACTTTTTGTTGGAGATTGGGCTGGAAGAGGTTCCGGCCCGCATGATTGCCGGAGCCGAGGCCGAGTTGGGCCGCCGCGTCAATGAGTTACTCACGCGTGAGCGACTGCTTGCCGCAGGAGCCAAGCTGACCACGTACTCCACGCCGCGCCGTCTGGCCGTGTTGGTCGAGGGCGTTCTGGCGAGCCAGGCCGATACCCAGGAGCAGTTGACCGGCCCATCGTGGAAGGTGGCCTTCAAAGATGGCAAGCCCACCCCTGCTGCCGAGGCCTTCGCCAAGAAAGCCGGCGTCGCGATCGCGGCTCTTGAAAAGGTCTCCAACGCCAAGGGCGAATATATATGTGCAACAGTTAAACGGCAGGGTCGCAAGACAGCGGAGCTGCTGGCTGCCGAGTTGCTTAAGGAAGTTCTTGGCCTCTACTGGGCAAAGAATATGTACTGGCGCGCGGGCAAGCCGGAGCGCTTTGTGCGCCCGGTGCGCTGGGTCGTCGCGCTGCTCGACGCCGCCATTGTTCCCCTGGAGATTGCCGGCATCAAGGCGGGCAACGCGAGCCGTGGGCATCGCGTGTTGCACGGCGAAAAGCCGGTGGTGATCGCTAAAGCAGCAAACTATGCAGAGTCGCTTTACGCCGCCAAAGTTGTCGTCGACGTAGCCGAACGCAGGCTCTCGATTCGCAAAGAGCTCGATGCGGCCACACGCAACGTCCCCGGTGCACGCTGGCGCGAGGATGGGCCGCTCATTGAAACAGTCGTCCACCTTACCGAGTGGCCGACGGTGGTCCTCGGTGATTTTGAGCCCGAGTACCTGGCCCTGCCCGAAGAAGTTCTGGTCACAGTGATGCGCGATCATCAGAAGTATTTTGCCATCGAGGGCAAAGACGGCAAGCTCGCGCCGCACTTCCTCGCCGTACTGAACACCCAGGTGGATTCGGAGGGCGAGGCCATCATCCGTCACGGCAATGCGCGCGTCTTGAGAGCACGCTTCAAAGATGCCCGCTTCTTCTGGGACTTCGACCAGAAGACTCCGCTCGCCGCGCGCGTTGAGAGCTTGAAACACGTTACCTTCCAGAAGGAGTTGGGCAGTTACTTCTCGAAAACTAGAGATAACGACGAGGTTGTGAAGAAATTGGGAATAGCGGTCAAGGCCGCCAGCGTAGCCTTTGATGAGGCCGCTCTGCTTCGTGCTACGGAACTCGCCAAGACAGATTTGACCACCGAACTGGTCAAGGAATTCACCGAACTACAAGGCATCATAGGCGGACTCTACGCCCGTGCGCAGGGGCTCGGCGAAATGGTAGCCAAAGCCATTTACGACCAGTACACTCCGGCCTCTATTGAGGACGCGATCCCCTCCTCCATCGAGGGGCAGCTGCTAGGCCTTGCCGACCGCATCCAGACCATCGGGGCCATGTTCGGCATAGGTAATGCGCCGACCGGCTCGAAGGATCCATTTGCTTTACGGCGTGCAGCAAATGCAATCGTAAAAATCCTCGCAGAATCGGAACTCCCGTTAAGTCTCAGTCAAGTTGTTGACGCCTATGGCCGAGGTGGCGACGAGAATCTGAAAAATGTTCGTGTATTTCTTGAGGAGCGTGTGGGTTTCTATTTTAAAGATGTGCGCGGCTTCGCTTACGACGTTGTGAACGCCGTCCTAGCTGCTGGAGCCGACGACGTGCGCGACGCGATTGCCCGCGCCGAAGCGCTGACCGCCGCGCGCCAATCCACGGATTTCGCCGCTATCTCTGCTGCATTCAAGCGCATCAAGAACATCTTGCGTCAGGCTGAGGAGAAGGGATTTTCACTCGGTTCACCGAAGGATGTAAAGCTGGCCCCGGAGGCGCAGCAGCTTGCCAATGCCGCAGCCGCGCTTGCGCCTAGAGTGGCCAATCTCCGCCAGCAGCGGGCCTACAGCGAGGCGTTAGCCTTGATCGCCACCTTGCGCCCGGTGGTGGACGCCTTCTTCGATAAGGTGATGGTGCTCGACAACGATCCGACAATTCGCGGAGCGCACCTCGGCCTTATCGACGAGGTGTTGCGCGGCTTCTCTGGCATCGCCGACTTCAGTGAGATTGTGACGGGGTAGAGATTCTCTCCCAGACCCATAATCGGGACCTGGGGCGCCCACTTTTCCAGTGATTTCTCGCTGCATCCCCGCCTCTGCCCTTCCGTCTACAATCAATAGAGATGTCCGACACACTTTATCTGAGCCTGTGGTATCCGAATCTGCGCCTGGCCGCGCTGGCTGACAAGCTGACGGCGGTGCTGGGGGCTTTTGCCGCGCATGGCGGAGAAAAGCGTGTTTATTCAGCGACCGTCTGGCCGGTAAGCTGGAACGAGTCGCCGGTCTTTGAGCAGGTTTATGGACGCAGAGTCAGAGCGGCCGGCGACGAAACTGATGAGAATATTATCGTTGAGCTGGGCGTGGAGCCGCGTCTCGCGGTCGAAGACGCGCTCGAGCAGCTGCATGAGGATTTTGCCTACGAGTTTCAGATCGGCTGGAGCTTGTGGGAACTGGAAACGACTGGCGGACTTGACATTCACTGGACGCGGCAGCCGCGGCTGGTGCGGGTTGTGGGCTTCGGGCCGCTCTTCGACGAAGCGGCTTATGAGGCCGACGGGCACATCCGCATCGACTTCGGCTCGGACACGCCGTTTCTGGAGGAAGATTTGGAGTTAGATTCGATTGCAGCACGGCACGTGGAAGAGAATGTGCGCCAGCTTGTGGAGTTGACCGCGGCCGTCGAGAAGGCCTCCGGGGCCACGGCGCGGATCTTGTGGAGCGAGTTGGGCGAGAGTCTTGCTGAGCGGCTGGCTGCAAGGTTATCGATGCTGGCTGGGGGAGCGAACTGACGGTGCGACTGACCATTGAAAAAATGCGGACGCTGGTGCTCGGCGCGGCGGTTCTGCTGCTGGTGGCGCTGGCAGTGTTTTTTTCCGTGGGCAAGGGCAGGAATCCCTTCAACCGGCGCGACCTGCCCCAGCAACTGGGGATCGATGTTCAGCAGGAGGCCAACGGGGTCACCTACACCCAGGCGCGCGGCGGCCGCACTCTGTTCAAGATACATGCCTCCAAGGTCGTTCAGTTGAAGAAGGGCACCGCCATGCTGCACGACGTGAAGATTGAGCTATATGGCGAAGACGGCAACCGGGTGGACCGCATCGAAGGCACCGATTTTGAGTACAACCAGCAGGCTGGCATTGCGGTTGCCACCGGACAAGTGGATATCACGCTGATGCGCCCAGGGGTGGCTCCAGCCATCGCGCCCAAGGCGTCGGCTGGGCAAGCGGTAAGCGAAAAGCTGAAAGGCGCACCCATAGCCTCCGTGGCCGAAGCTGCCACGCAAGGCGAAATTCATGCAACAACCAGCGGCCTCATCTTCAATCAAAAGAGCGGAGTGGCCAGTACCAACCAGCACGTGGATTTTTCCATGACGCAAGGGACGGGCAGTTCGATGGGCGTCACCTACGACTCTGAGCAGGGCCTCCTGGTGCTTGATCACGCGGTAGAGCTGACCACACGGCGCGGCTCGCAGACGGTTCAGATTCACGCCCAGCACGCGGAATTTGAACGCAGCAGCCAATTGTGCCGTATGCGCGAGGCCACGGCTAATTTCAAGGGCGGAGTGGCGAAAGCCGGCGACGCAAAGGTGCTCTTCCGCCAGGACGGGTCGGCGGTGCGGCTTGATGCCATGAACGGTTTCACGCTGGCTACCGCGACCGGCGGCCATCTCGCCGCGCCCACTGGGCACATGGAGTTCGATGAGCACAATCAGCCTCGCCACGGCCACATGGAGGGCGGAGTTACGTTGGACTCTGTGACTGATGCGGCAGGACGGCATCGGCAGTTGCACGGAACCTCTCCCACGGCGGAGTTGGAATTCAACGCGCAGGGCCAGTTACGCCATGCACACCTGGAGCAGGGCGTGACCATGGACAGCCAGGAACAGAGTCAGGTTCAGGGCGAGCCATCAGCCCAGCAGTTGCGCATGAATCGCCATTGGCGTTCGTCTATCGCCGATGTGGAGTTCCGTGAATCCGGTCGCGGGCAAGTCGAACTCAGCGCGGTGCACGGGAAAGGCAACGTGGTGGTTACGGGCGAGAGCCAGCGCGGCCAGGGAGCGGTTGTACCCTCACGCCTTTCTGCCGATGACGTGACGGGGATATTAGGGCCGCATTCAGTGTTAACCGGCCTGAACGGTGTTGGCCATGCCAGCATCGAGGAGACCACCGATACGGGAACCCGGCAAACCACCAGCGGCGACCGTCTCACAGCGCATTTCGCGGCGACAGCGCCAGCTGCTAATCATGGTATGGGCGACGAAGCGCAGCTTCAATCGGCTACCGTCGAAGGACATGTAGTGCTGACGCAGACGCCGTCGGTCAAGCCTGGCGCTCAGCCGCAACCAACTATGCGCGCTACAGCAGGCCGCGCCGACTATGAAGGCCAGGGCGAATGGCTTCACTTGACCATCATGCCTCGCGTTGAAGACGGCGCCCTGCAGCTTACCGCCGACAAGGTAGACGTTGCGCGCGCTTCGGGTGATGCCTTCGCACACGGCAACGTGAAGGCAAGCTGGATGGATTCCGGCGCAGGAAACAACGGCCAACAAAATAAGCCAGCCTCCGGCCAGGGCATAGTGGCTCTTGGCGGGCAAGGACCGGCTCATGTCGTCGCAGCCGAAGCGCAGTTGCGCCACGCAGTCGGCGGAACAACCGGCGAAGCCACCTTCCGCGGCCATGCGCGCTTGTGGCAGCAGGCCAATTCGGTAACCGCGCCGGTGATTGTTCTCGACCGGGAGCGGCAGACGCTGCTGGCGCGCACCACTGATGCATCCGAGCCTGTGCGTGCCGTGCTGCTTAACGCGGGCGGGACGGAGCCGGGCAAAGCGCAAGGAAAAGCAACTCAGCCTTCCGTAATCCGTGTGCGTGGAGGCGAGTTGAAGTATTCCGACGCTGAACGCAAGGCGGTGATGCACCCCGGCGTTTTGGGCACGGTGGTTACGGAAACCGGGACGGCAACCTCGGTCTCGAATGAGGTTGAAGTTACGCTTCTGCCGGCGAGCAAGGACAAGGAAAGCGGCCCGGCCCAGGTGGACACCATGACGGCTCGCGGCCATGTGGTATTGACCAGCGAGGGCCGGCGTGGAACTGGCGAGCAGTTGGTCTACACCAGCGCCACGGGCGATTATGTTCTGACCGGAACCGCCGCCGTGCCGCCCAGGATGTCCGACCCCGCGCGGGGAACGGCTACCGGCAAGGCTTTGATCTTCCATGGCCGCGATGATAGTGTCAGTGTCGAAGGCGGCGAACAGAAGACCACGACCGAGACCACGGCGCCGAAGTGAGGCCGAGTTACGAACAGCAGGTGTTGTGATAGGAGAATGGGATGGAGTTTACATACAGGATTAGTGAAGAGGAGTATCTGAGAGCAACGAAGCTCAAGCTCAAAGAAGCCTTACGCCTAGGGCGTATAGGGAAATTTATCATGTTTTGGGTAGTCATTCTTGCAGGTCTCATGGTTACAATCAGTTTTGTTCAGAAATACAGGAACCAGTCTCCCACGCAGCAAGAGATAGTTGAATCCGTCCCAACTGAGACCCCCACGAGTCAGATAATCGAGAATGTTGTGCCTGTCATCGTAATCTTCGGCATCATGGCGTTCGTAATATTCAGAGGAGTTCCAATGCAAGTACGCCGTATGTATCGGAAAAATCCTATGATGCAAGGGCAGTTTACGATCAATATTACGCCGGAATCAATTTCTACCCAGAATACGGCCGGAACGTTATCCAAAACCGGCTGGAATATCTATGATTACTGGCGCGAGGGAAAGAACTTGATCCTGCTAGTTTATCACTCCGGCGCATATTTCCTGATTAGCTTGGCTGGCCTCTCGGATGCGCAACGGGATGAATTGCGCGGCATCCTCGCCGCAGCCCTCCCGAAGAAATGAGAAGCCAGTGTGCATTCTCATGCCCAGGATGATAGATTTGTTTGTTAGCGCATGGACGGGATAACTAATCTGATGGACACATTGATCGCCGAAGGAATCAGCAAAAGCTACAAGGGACGGCAGGTGGTCCGCGCTGTGGACCTAAGAATCTCGCGCGGCGAGGTGGTGGGCCTTCTGGGGCCGAACGGGGCCGGCAAAACCACCATCTTTTACATCATCGTGGGACTGGTGACGGCGGAAGCCGGGCGCGTGCTGGTGGACTCCACCGAGATCACCGGAATGCCGATGTACCTGCGCGCACGCAACTATGGGATTAGTTATCTGCCCCAGGAGCCTTCCGTCTTCCGCAAGCTGACCGTTGAGGAGAACATCCTCGCGGTGCTGGAGGCGCAGTCTCTCGACAATGCGGAGCGCAAGGCGCGCACCGATCGGCTGATCCACCAGCTCAACCTCGGCCATATTCGCACCACGCGCGGCTACGCGCTCTCTGGTGGCGAACGGCGCCGGGTGGAGATTGCGCGCTCGCTCTGCATCCAGCCCAACTTCATCCTGCTTGACGAGCCCTTCAGCGGCATCGATCCTATCGCTGTGCTGGAGCTGCAGAAGATCATTTTTGACCTGAAAGCCAGCGGTATTGGCGTCCTGATCACGGACCACAACGTGCGCGAGACTTTGAGCGTCACTGACCGGGCTTATATCATCGCAGAAGGGAGGATATTCCGCGCCGGTACACCGCATGAACTGGGCAACGACGTGGAAGTGCGGCGGGTCTATCTGGGGGAGGGCTTCACGCTGGTGTGATGAAGTCTTATGCAGTCAAGATTGGAAGGCGATTGAATCGTATTTGCCTGCGTCAATCTCTCAATCAATTTTGCCGTACTTCGCATTCCAGAGAGAGATTCCCGGATTGAGCTCGCCCAATCCGGAACAAATGTACCATTGTGCGGTATTATGATTGTTTCCAATTTTCTTACTTCAGTACACTGACGTTAGGTCCAAACGGGAATTGGGTTTCCATTTATGGCGTTCTTGAACCAAAATTTAAACGTCAAGCTATCGCAGCGGCAGATCCTGACTCCTGGACTGATGCAGATGGTGAGCGTTCTCGCGCTCAATAAGATCGAACTGAAGGAGATGATCGATGCCGAGATGGTGGAAAATCCCGTCCTGGAGGAGATTGACGAAACGGTTCCGCTGCTGGATGAGGTTGCGAGCCGTGAGGAGAGCCTGGCTCGCGGAGTTGAGGAGCGCATCGTCGAGGAGCCCGCACCCCCGCCCCAGGACCCTTTTAACGAGGTTGACTTCGGAACGTACTTCAAGGACTACCTGGACCCCGGTTATCGTACACAGCCGGAGTACGAAGAGAACGAAAAGCCCTCGTATGAAAATTTTCTCTCCCAGCCTACGACTCTCTCCGATCACCTGGCGTGGCAGTTGGGAACTCTGAGCCTGGATCCGGCTTTGCTCGAAGCTGCCGAGTTCGTTATCGGCAATCTGAACGAGGACGGATACCTGTCAGGCAGCGAAGAAGAACTGGGTTCGGCCTTCAGAAAAACCTCGAACGAAACGGAAATGTCAGCAGCGGCTGAACTCCTGCGCCGCGGCATTGACCTGGTGCAGCATCTAGATCCGGCCGGCGTTGGCGCCCGCGACCTGCGCGAGTGTCTGCTGATCCAGATTACCGCCCAGCAGCATGAGTTTGTCCATTTGTTTGCGCGAAAAGAGGCTGGCGCGAGTATTGAGGAAGAGGATGTCCATCGCGGCTTCCGCGCAGAAGCCGAGGCGCGCATCGAGGAACGGCGTCGCTGCATGGAGTTGGCCGCGCTCATCGTAGACCGGCATCTGCACTTGTTACAGAAGCGCGACGTAAAAGACCTGGCGCGGACGGCCCAGACCACTCCCTCCGAGGCGCATGCCGCCATCGAATATATCCGCACTCTTGATCCCCGGCCCGGGCGCCAGTACAACCGTGAGCAGTCGCGGCTTATAGAGCCTGACGTGGTGTTCGTCAAGCGTGACGACAACTGGGCGGTCACTATGAACGAGGATGATCTGCCCAGCCTGCGGCTCAGCCGGCGTTACCGGCAAATGCTCACTTCAGAAAACACCGACAAGGAGGTGAAGGAGTACGTGAAGGAGCGCTTCCGCTCCGCGCTGCAACTCATGCGCAACATCGCCCAGCGGAAGAGCACCATCCTGCGGACCTGCGAGGTCATTGTGCGCCGTCAGCAGGATTTTCTCGAAAAGGGCATTGAGGCGCTCCGTCCCATGATGATCAAGGAAGTGGCCGAGGAGATCGGCGTTCATGCCTCGACGGTTAGCCGCGCCGTGGCCAATAAGTACGCCCACACCCCACAGGGAGTTCTCGAGTTGCGCTCCTTCTTCTCTGAAGGGTCGCACGGGCCCGAGGGAGCCGATACGCCGCTGCTGGTGCTCAAGCGAAAGGTTCGCAAGCTCATCGCCGAGGAGAACCCTCAACATCCGCTCACCGACGAACAGCTGGCTTTCATGCTGAATGAACAAGGCATCAAGCTGACACGCCGCACAGTGGCCAAATACCGTGAAGACATGAACATCCCCAGCACTCACCAGCGCCGCCAGCGGGACGCGTAACGCTGCCGGAAGTCCCTGGTCCTGCTTTTTGCTTTTCAATCGTCTCAAATACGAGCCTACAAAAAATGGAATCGCCCAATTTTTCGCAAAAAACCTCTATCTCTATGCATAGCTCTTTGTCTCACCGTGGTCCGTTAATTATGACAACTGACAACTGGCTGCTGTTCGATATAGAATCCGTACTTCTCCAGCCGGAACATCCTGCTGCGAGAACAAGGAGCGGAGGTTGACATGGAAGTGGAGTTCACCGCCAGGAAAGTTAAAATCTCCCGCGGGCTGCGTACACAGGCCGCGGAAGGGATGGAACGGATTTCCCTCATTCTGGGCAAGAACGCCAGCGCCGGCATTGTCTTCAGCGCACAGAAACATCTGCAGATCGTCGAGGTCACCATTAAGGCCCGTATGCACACCATTGCGGCCGAGGGTAAGGCCAACACGCTGCAATCAGCGTTGCACCAGGCCCTGGAACACGCTGAACGCCAGGCCCGCCGCCACCGGGACCGCAGAATAGCAATCAAACGGAAGCCAAAGCAGGAGAAGGCGCTCGCTGCGACTCCTGCAGCCCAGACCAAATCCCGCGCCGTACAGCCCGTGGCACAAGCCTCTAAGGAGAAACCAGCCCGTGCTGCAGCAAAAGCCATCGCGGTTGTCGCAGGGCACTACTTCCCTGCCCCCACGGCAGTCGTTGAGCCGCACATCGCCACCGACGGCGAGTCCTTTGCCCTCAGGCCCATGACCATCGAAGAGGCCGTACAGGATGCCTGGTTCCACAACCGCGACCTGCTCATCTTTCACAATCTCTCTGGAGAGCTGTTTGTGCTCCACCGCCGTCGCGACGGCCAGTTAGAACTGGTGAAAATTCCGCAGAATGTGTGAATTTCCTGGTTCAAGGAGGTATGCAGTTGGACGCGCTCCTCCGCATGGGTTGCGAACTGGGCAAGGGCCCGCTGCTTTCGCCTCCTTTGCAGCCCTCGCAGGCCCAGAAGCTTGCCGAGCTAGGCAACTGGAAGTTCCCTCACTAGCCATGATTTGACCCTCCGCGTGAGCTCTTTGCCCTTCGTCGAGATAGAGCGAAAGAGCCGCCTTTCGGTGTAGCATGAGCCCATGAGGCCTTCCAAGCCTGTGACCCGGTCAGCCTCCTCTCGCCGGGCCGCCAAAACCGTCCAGAAAGCCCCCAGCAAGGAGCTGGTTATTGTCACCGGCATCTCCGGCGCGGGCAAGGCCTCGGCTCTAAGGGCATTCGAAGACCTGGGCTATCACGCAGTGGACAACCTGCCGCTGGAACTGCTGCCCGATTATGCCGCCCTGGTCGAAAAATCCGCTGAAATTCAAAGCGCTGTGATCGTGGTAGATGTTCGCGAGGGCCAAATCCTGGACCGCCTCCCGGAGATTCTCAAGCAGGTGAAAACGCTGTTACGCACTCGCGTGGTTTTTTTGGATGCGCAGGACGCAGTGCTGGTGCGGCGCTACTCTGAGACGCGGCGGCCGCATCCGCTGGGCCGGCAGGAGACCGTCTCCCGCTCCATCGTTGAAGAACGGCAACTACTGGACCCCATCCGCAACGTAGCTGACACGCTGATCGACACCTCGAACTACAACGTGCACGAGTTGCGCTCCAACATCCAGGACCGGTTTGGCCACGACGAGGAGACCAAGCGCCTGCTCGTCAGCTGCCTGAGTTTTGGCTTCAAAAACGGCGTTCCGCTGGATGCGGATATGGTCTTCGATGTGCGATTCCTGCCCAATCCCCATTTTGTGCCGGAGTTTCGCAAGCTGACCGGCCTGGACCCCAAGGTGGCCGCCTATGTACGCAAGTTTCCACAGACCACAGAGTTTCTCCGCCGGGTTACAGACTTGCTGCTCTACCTGTTGCCGCACTACATTAATGAGGGCAAGAGCTACCTGACAATTGCCTTTGGCTGCACCGGCGGCCAGCATCGCAGCGTGATGATGGTCGAGGAAATCACCGCAAAACTGAAGCGCGCCGGCTACCAGGTAAAGGCGCTGCACCGGGATGCGCCGCGGTGACCGATAATCTCATCCTGATTACCCTGCTGGTCAAGCTGGGCGTGGTGGCCTCGGTGGCCAGCGTGCTGGCGCGGGTCACAACCTTCCGGCATCTCTTCTTTGCCGAGCAGCGGCGTCGCGGTCAGACTCTGGCGCTGCTGGCGTTTTTTCTGGTGCCGCTCACGCTGGGCGTGTGGATTCGCCTAGTGGTGCCCAACTTTTTGGCGGCTGATATCTCTTTTGAAACGATTATCCTGCTGGGACTTTTGGTTGGGCCGGAATGGGCCATGCTGGGCGGAGTAGTGCTCTCGGTGCCGGCCGTCTGCTACCACGAGTACCTGGCCCTGCCCTTCAATGTTGCAGTGGGAATGGCGGCGGGCCTGCTGGGCCGCTTTGTCGACAAGGAAGACATCTGGTCGTTCACGCCATTCGTCGACCTTAGTCTCTATCGCTGGGTGCGCCGCAACCTTCTGCAGCCGCGCGCTGACCGCCAAATTCTGATGCTGGTGCTCATCGCCGCCATGGAGATGATCCGGGACTGGATCGCCCACGCCTATCCGCACCGCCTCTTTGCGCTGATCGCCAGCCATTGGTGGCTGCAAGCGTTGGTCTGGCTCAGCGCGCCTATCAGCGTGGGAATTGCGCTCAAGGTGTGGAATACGCTGCGCATCGAACTCAAACTCGAGGAGCAGAAGCGCCTGCTGCTCGAGGCCCGGCTCGACGCATTGCAACGCCAGATCAATCCACATTTTCTCTTTAACACGCTGAACTCCATCGCCTCTCTGGTGCGCAAGAAGCCGGAGCTGGCCCGGGAGATGATCGTCAAGCTTGGCAACATCCTGCGCGCCCTGCTTAAGGAGCACGACAGCTATGTGCCGCTGAGCGAGGAGCTCAAGTTCACCGACGATTACCTGGACATTGAGGTCGTCCGCTACGGGGCCGGCAAGCTGAAAGTTGAGAAGGAGATTGACCCGCGGACGCTGGGGGTTCTGGTGCCCAGCATTCTCCTACAGCCGCTGATCGAGAACAGCATCAAGCATGGGCTTGAACCGCGCATTCATGGCGGCACAGTCACACTGCGCAGCCGCCTAGAAGGCGACCGCGTACGCATCGAGGTAGCTGACGACGGCGTGGGCATGGTCAACCGCCCCCCCACGGCGCTCAACCGCAGCGGCGGAGGCATCGGCATGAAAAATGTGCAGGAGCGGCTGGAGGTGCTCTACGGGAACGAGGCCAGGTTCAACGTAGTCAGCAATCCTGGACGCGGGACGCTGGTCACGATTGAGATTCCGGCGGAGCGGGCGAATGCGTCTTAGTCAAGATTCTGGTATTAGGAAGATCCGCTTCGGCTCTTGATGCGGGCTACCATCCACTGTTCGTACTCTTCTTTTACGGTCAGGCCTGGTTTGCGCAATCTGGAGTCTCGATGCGATAGATACTGGGTCCATGCCTCGTAGTCTTCGCCGGTAGCGGTGGCGATGACACTGACTACGGCGGCATTGTCTTCGGCGGTGGCTGAGTGGGCGACTAGGACTTCCTTCTTTGGGCATGGACCATATTGATTCACTCCCGGATCACTATCCAGACACATGAGAACTAACTGGGCCACACTGGCTATGTATTTAATAAAGGGGATAGTACCAAGCATATTTAATAGCAGCAGCCACCAGCCGCTCTTGCCGGAGTCGTGGAGCCGGCGCACGGCTACCGCTATACTTGGAATAATCGTGACAAGAATATAGACAACAAGCGGAATGAACAGGACGACGCCATTCTCGTTGCCCTTGTCAATGCGAGCCTTGCCGAAGCCTCCCACGACAGCCAGTGCGAAAATGGCCAGTAAATTGAAGAGATTAAACATCCAATACTCTTTGCGGCGTGATCGTCCACTGAAGTCTGCGTACCTCCTCCAAACCATCAAATACCAATCCATCTGCATCCTCCATTCATGGTTGCTTATCCTACACAAAGGCATCGGCGCATAATTCACAACGCGTGTCAGCCCATGCAGCAGCCAAATAATAATTGCGTTTTGGCGTCAAGCCAATACAGACTGACGCCTCATACAGTCATCAACAGACAATGCAAACAGCTCCATTCTTGCTGACCAAAAAACCCATATCTTCCTCCTCATTCGTAATTCACATCTGTTCTAAGTTATGTTCGTGGGAGTCGAGACGATGATCCCATCTTCTTATTGGTCTGTCAATCTGAATCTGGATTGGGAGAAATGCGTAATTTTTCAAGTAACGGATGGATTCATCCCTTTCCAGCGCGATTAACAGCCTTACGCGGTATCCTCAAACCATGGTGAGATTCACTGTTCTGGCGTCGGGCTCCAGGGGTATCGCTACGGTTGTCTCCGGAGGCGCACACGCTTAAACGTAGTCAGCAATCCTGGACGCGGGACACTGGTCACGATTGAGATTCCGGCTGAGCTGGCGGGGTTGCGCTAGGATGGAGTGCTGATTGCAGAAGATGTGCGTCGTTTTTTGGCACGGGCAGCCAGCCATTCTTCGTATTCATCTTTGATTGATATCCCGGGCTTTCGGGACAGAGGATTTCGCGTGGCGAGATGATTAAGCCATGCCTCCTGATCGTCCGCAGTGGCTTCTGCGATGACAGTACTGATCGGGGCAACTACTGGAAGCTCCTGCTTCTTCTTACCTCCGCTGAAAATCCAATTCCGCTCAAAGATTGCCAGCGCAATGATACCGAAGCGAAGTACTCGATAAAACGGGATAACATGCTGCCCCATTCCGTAGAAGACGATGATCGCGAGACAGGCCAGGTGGGTCAGGATGGCCGTGACAATCGGCAGGGAGACGCCCGTTTTGTGGCCGGCGTCGATCAGAAGCCATGCGAGAAAGAGGTGGTAAAAGACAAGGATGAAAGTGTAATTAGCCCACGGCCCCGCTGGCACAAGGGTTGACGCCATGTATCCGAGAAAGGCAGAAATGAGGAATGCAACCAGGTCTGCAGCCTTCACGAACCTTGTAAGAAGTCTAACCAGAGACAAAATTCCCATCACTTCCTCCGTATCTCCACTTTCACACTGATCACAGGTTGTGCAAATGAGTTAAACCATAATTCCATTTCGACTCTGGCCTGTCAATGGAAATAAAAATCCAGGAGCCTGCGCAAATGTTCATTTGTGTATCTGTCAGACTCTAAAAACCCGGACTACCTTCGGATCGAATTTTTCCGCAGGCTGTAAAACCGTGCCCTTTCAAGCACGGATAAACGATTATCTTCATGAGACACACCGCTACGTCCCGGTTCCAGCCAGGACCACGCCGATGGTTCGCAGGATGATCTGGATATCCAGCCAGACGCTCATGTTTTCGATGTAGGTCACATCCAGCGAGATATAGCTATCGAAGGAGGGATCATGGCGAGCCTGCACCTGCCAAAGGCCGGTGATACCGGGGGCCACGTCGAGCCTGCGCAGGTGGCTCAGTTTGTATTCGCGCACTTCGCTGTCGATAGGCGGCCTGGGACCTACAACGCTCATATCGCCGCGCAGAACATTGAAAAACTGGGGGAACTCATCCAGAGAATACTTGCGCAGGAAGCGGCCCAACCTGGTGATGCGAGGATCATCGGAGATCTTGAACAGCAGGCCGTCACGCTCGTTCCTATGCAGCAGGTTGGAGCGCTGCTTATCAGCGTCCCTGACCATGGTGCGGAACTTGAAGCAGCGAAAGATGCGGCCCTTTTTACCGATACGATTGGAGATATAGAAGACCGGCCCAGGTGAATCCAGCTTGATGGCGATGGCGACAGCCAGCAGCAGTGGCGCAAAAAGAATCAATATTATGCTGGAAAAAATGACATCGAAGCCGCGCTTGAGCAACAGCCTGAGCTCGTGCGCGTGGCCGGTGTGCAGGGGGATGGTGGGAAAATAGCCGATGTATTCGATAGGGCTGTTTAAGGTGAGGCCCTCGTACATATCAGGGACCATGCGCAGGTCTACGCCATTAGCGCGAGCTTGTTCCAGAACATCCGTGACAACGCCTCTCTCGCAGGCGGTTGTAAAAAATATCTCATCCACAAACATGGCGCGGACATTCTGAAAGAGCGTATCAAAGGGGCCCACTATATCGCCGGGGTTTACAGTAAAACGGGAATCGGCGTATGCTGGCCGGTCAGGCGCCGGAGCCTCAATAAAGCCCATGAATCTGTATCCCAGGTGGCGGATGCTCTCTAGATAAAAGCGCAATGCAACGGCTTCAGGCCCGGTGCCGACGATCAGCACGTTGCGTATGCCGATTCCGCGCTCGAAGCTGCGGTAGAGCATCATACGATAGACCAGCCGGCGTAGGCTGAGACCAACGGTGACCAGACACACTGTGCCCAAAACGATGGTGCGGGAAATGTCCTCTGCATGGATCACGTAAAGTGTTCCGGTGAGCAGCAACCCAGAGGTAAGGCAGGCCTGCACACTAAGGCGCTGTTCGTTGAAGATGTTGCTTAGCCGGGTAGGCGTGTACAGATTCAACCGCCGGCTGATCATGATCAGCGAGACGGCGAAGAAGCATAACAGCGTCAGCAGGGTGCCCATGGGGCGGTTATGGATCAGAGTGCCATGCCAGAACCCTCTTGCGGTCGTCAACGGGTCCTTTTGCACCTTGTAAAGGGTGGCAATCACCACGGATACGAGAATGGTAATCGCATCCATGGCTATCCAAAACTTGGCCTTGCCCCGCAAACCTTGCGAAGCAACATGAGCATGTCCACCTGACCGCGCCTGCGGGGAAGTGGCTGATGCGGATAGCTTTTGCCACAAATCTGATGTTGCCATACGCGTTACGCCGACCTCGCACAATCAGACTGTAAGGACGATGGGGGGGGCGCAATTACCAGAAAACGTCCTATTAGTAAAAAACCAGGCTCGAAAAAAATTCCTCCCTAATAACAGCAGACGGAGTTTCCCAGTCAAGAGCTACCGCTATCAGTGCAACTCGAATCAACAAAACACCATGGATGTAAACAGCTCCTGCTGTATAAATCTATTAGATGAGGATTATACATCACTTGAGCTGCTGAAGAACAGGTGCAATAACCGGCTCTCCTTGAAATACCCTCCGGCCACGCTTTCGGCAAAGCCATCTTCATCAGCATCACCCGGCGTAACAATTACGGCAAGTAAAAAACAAAAAACTCTAGTTACGAAGTGTGAACATTTTATTCCGAAGGTAATGAATATGCATCCAGGGCCAGAAATTCCTGAATATCCGGATCTGAGGAGTCCAGGAAGCCCTGGAGGGGGCCAAAATACAGGGCACGACCCTGATGAAGGAAGAGGACCAGGTCGGCCAGCCGCTCGGCAAAGCGCGTGTCGTGGGTGACCACGATGCTGGTGAAGCGGAGCTGGCGCTTTAGAATCTCGATCAGGTCGCCGAGAATACGGGCGATGATGGGATCGACCATGGTGGTCGGCTCGTCGTAGAGCACCACCTCCGGCTTGGCGGCAAGGGCGCGAGCGATGGCCACGGCGCGCTTGCGTCCGGTGGAGAGGCTGGCCGGCAGGGCATCAATCACGTCTTCGGCGCCCACCAGGCTGATAAGCCGGTCCACCGATTCCAGAATCTCGTCCTCGTCCATGCCGCCGCGTTCGCGCAAGGGAAAAGCCACGTTTTCGCGGACGCTTAGGGAATCGAAGAGGGCACCGTTCTGAAAGACCATGGTAATGCGCTTGCGGATGGACCGCAGGCCCTCTTCGCTGAGGGTGGTAATCTCCTGGCCATCGACGCGAATCGACCCCTCATCCGGGGTAAGAAAGCCCATCAACATGCGCAGGGCAACCGACTTGCCCACGCCGCTGCGACCCAGGATGCAGAGGGTTTGGCCGCGATCCACGTAAAAGCTCACGTCCTCCAGAACAGAGCGGCCGTCAAAGGAGATGCCCACGTGGCTGAAGGAGATGAAGTGCTCCTGCTCCGGGGACTGCTCCGCAATGGTGGGAAATTCGAACGTGGGCATAGAATCAGATTACGCGACCGGAGCGGTTATGAGAATACGATATGTGGTGGGCGTACTGCTTGGCTTGTATCTCCTGGCATTGACCGGTTTTTTTGTGTTTCAAAGGAGTTTTTTGTACTTCCCGAGCCATGACCATATCTTCTTGCGCGACGCGCACGCCAATAGTGCTTTCAAGGAATTCTCCGTCAGGACCGAAGACGGGCTCGATTTGACAGCCTGGTATGCGCCTGCCACGAGCAAACCCTTTACCATCGTCTTCTTTCACGGCAATGGAGATAGTTTGTATGCCACGTCGCCTGTCGCCAACCCATACATTGCCGAAGGCTATGGGTTTCTGCTGACGGAGTATCGGGGTTATAGCGGATTGCCTGGTACTCCGACGGAAACCGGCCTTTATGCCGATGCGCGGGCCTATATCAAAGGTCTGCTGGCGCAAGGAGTCAAGAGCGAAAACATCATCCTGTTTGGACATTCGCTGGGAACGGGTGTGGCTGTGCAGATGGCCGAAGAATTCCACGTCGGTGGGGTGATGCTGTTGGCTCCCTATCTTTCCATAGCAGAGATGGCGCAACGAAATTATCCGTATTTCCCCGCGAAATATATTGCCCTGGACCGTTACGAGAACGACAAAAAGATGAAGAATCTTCACGCACCTCTTCTGATTGTCAACGGCGCCAGGGACAAGATCATACCTCCCTCCGAGGGGAGAGAGCTTTATGACATGGCCAATGAGCCTCGGCTATTCGATTCCCTGCCCGGCTGCGACCATAACGATTGCTTTGATGATTTTGCGATTATTAGCCTGGATTGGGTAAAGCAGCTGCCGGCGATAAATTGAGAGACTAGAACGTAACGAGGAATAAGATTGTGGTCTCCCACCCTTCCCGCAAATTGCGCGGGAAGGATGGGGCACACATCCTTTATTGGCGGGTCAAAGGTATGACACCCGGCTGGCGTAAGAAGACGCCAGCCCCAACCACAAAGATGCCAATCAGTAGGTAGATCGCAGTGGGCCCTTCGGGGACTACGAATTGAGAGCCCGAGGCGAAATAGTCGATGCCCGAGGGATCAGGTGCAACGCTCGGATCTTCGTCGTCTTGGGGGAGTGTTATGCCCTGTGGGTAGCCGTTGCCGTCAAGGGTGACTAATGAGGGCGTCAACGTGCCAGAGGTGCTGCCAAGGTCGGCTTCGAAATCGCTAAGACACACGCTGACGGTGCACGCATAAGGGTCAAGCACGATCAACATGTTGGCGTAAAAGACGCCTGTAAACGGGTTGAAGGAGTTGAAGAAGGCGAGCCCGCCACCGCCGGCCGGTCCACCTACCCAGGTGTAGGCTGCAGGGGTTACCCATTGCGCCGTGGGTACGGAGACATCGGCTCCGACAAAGCCATTGGACTCGCCTAAGAAGGTATCGTAGGCGTACCAATAGCCGGGGTAACCTTGGAGCGCGAGTGAAACGTAGTTCTCAGGCGCGGTGGGAGCCCCTGCCGCAAGGGCGGTCCAGGCGGACCAACCTGCTACGGACTGGGGATTGCCAAACCCCCAGTTGGGAGGGGCAGTGATGACGTAGAAGTAAAAGGGGGCCGCGGCGGCCGGACGGGCGATACCCAAAAAAGCAATCACGCCCACCGTGGCAAGAAGGACTCGTTTGAGCAGAGCAAGGGAATTCATTTCAACCTCCAGGGGAAGGTGCGGCTGGCCCGGGAGCTGTCGCGATCCAGGCCTGCGGGTTAAGGATTCGGTCACCGATCCTATTTCATAAACACTTATTTCACTGTGACTTGCGAGGGAATTCAGGATCGGGTCGGGGGAAGCCAACTCGATTAAAAAAATAATACTTCAAAAAAATTTAAAAGGTCAAGAAAATCTTTGATCGAGCGTATCGGCGAATCAATGGCCGGGGTGCCCAGGTCTCGGTTTTGAGGAGACCTGGGGCATCAGTTTATTTGCCGACTTCTTCCAGAAAACGCACCACCGATTCAATGCCCAACTCGAAGTTCTTCAGGTGGAACTTCTCGTTGGGGGCGTGGATGCAGTCGTCGGGCAGGCCGAAGCCCATCATGACGCTGGGCACGCCCAGGTGGCGGTCGAAATCGCCGACGATGGGGATGGAGCCGCCGGAGCGGATAAAGACCGTGTCCTTGCCCCAGACCTCTTTTAGGGCGCGGGTGGCGGCCTGGATGTAGGGATTGTCGACACGGACCAGGCACGGGTCTCCGGCGCTGATTAGCCGCACCTCGACTACGACGCCAGCAGGAGCGAGATTCTCGATATAGCTCTTGTAGCGCGCAAAGGACTTGGCCGGAGTCATGCCGGGAACCAGGCGCATGGAGACCTTGGCAACGGCTTTGGCGGGGATGACGGTTTTGGCGCCCGCGCCGGTGAAGCCGCCGGGCATGCCGTGCACGTCGAGCGTGGGCCGAGCCCAGGTGCGCTCCATGACGCTGTAGCCGGCCTCGCCCACCAGGGAACTCGAGCCCACTTCAGTGATGCGGTAGTGCTCCTCGTCAAAGGGCAGGCTGCGCCAGGCTTTGAGCTCTTCGGGGCTGGGAGGAATGATGCCGTCGTAGAAGCCGGGGATGAGGATGTGGCCTTGCTCGTCCATGAGCTTGGACAACATCTGCGCGAGTGCCAGGAAGGGATTAGGCGCCGCGCCGCCGTACATACCGGAGTGCAGATCCGTTTTGGCGCCGCGCGCCTCAATTTCCGTGTAGATCATGCCGCGCAGGCCCACGCACAGGGTGGGCAGTCCGGGCGCGAAGAGTTCTGTATCGGAGACCAGGGCAAAGTCCGCCTTCAATTCGGGTGGTCTGGAGGCGACAAATGCGGCAATTCCCTCCCCTCCCACCTCTTCGTCACCCTCAAAGATGATGCGCACGTTGATGGGCAGTGAGCCTTTGTTGGCGGCCATCAGCGATTCCAGAGCTTTAATTTGCGCCCAGATCTGGCCTTTGTCGTCACAGGTGCCGCGGCCGTAGAGGTTGCCGTCGCGCTCTGTCGGCTCAAAGGGCGGCGAGATCCACTCATCGAGCGGATCGACGGGCTGCACATCATAGTGGCCGTAAAAAAGCCCGGTGGACTTGCCGGCAGCGTGCAGCCAGTCGGCGTAAACCAGCGGATGGCCGGTGGTTTCGATGAGGCGGGCGTGCTCGAAGCCGATGCGTGTCAGCTCGGCGGCCAGATACTCGGCGGCGCGGCGGCAGTCACCCTTGTTGTCGGGCAGGGTGGATATGGAAGGAATGCGCAGCAAATCCTTCAGTTCCTTCAAGAAGCGGGGTTGGTTCTGGCGGGCATAGTCTACAGCGGGTGAAGACATAGGTTTGCTCCCTTAAAATGGAATTCGCAGTCAACAAAGGAGTATAGGCGTTCCGGCGGCCTTTTGTCCGGTAGCAAGAAAGGATAAATGTTTGCCAAATTGTGAATCTGCTGGCCTGTCGGCCAATGCCCGCTTTCTTTGCCTTATCGTCTTTTTGACTCTGATATCCACATCGGCAATCGCTCAGGCCCCGGCGACGGCTGAAAGCCCCTACTACGCCAGAAACAACACCTTTAGCGTTTTCGGCGCATACTCGGGCGACTCCAGCCACATTCTCCTAGGCGATGCCGAGAATCGCAGGCTACTGGATTTTGGCGTGGCCTACGGCCGCAATCTCTTCCTCAACCGCATTGTGAACTGGCAATACAACGGGGAGATTCTGCCGGTTGCACTGGAGAGCGACCCGGTAGTTTTGTATACGTACAATTGGACGTCGCCAACAGTATATACAGATTCTGGGACCGTGGTCCTAACCACGCCCTGCGTCCCCTCATCGGGAAGCATCAGCAATACACAAAATGGCAAAACCTACAGCTATACCTATATCTTCACCTGCACCCGCCAATGGACAATTGGCGAAGGCATCTCTCCGGTCGGCTTTCAATGGAACTTTCTGCCACGTAACAAGCTACAACCATTCATCATTGGCCACGGCGGATGTATGTACTCTACGCAGCCCATCCCCATACCGGAAGCCGGCTTCTTCAACTTCACCTTCGACCTTGGAGCTGGGATCGAACTCTACCGCTCCAAGACCCGGTCGGTTCGTACCGAGTACCACTATCACCACATATCGAACCACAACACGGCAAACCAAAATCCCGGCATCGACAACGGGCTGTTTCAGGTCACGTATTCCTTTGGGCGCTAACCATCCCTCTCCAAAGAAATCCGACAGAGGAGAGTATAGACCGTGGAGGCGGCTCTTGCCCAAAGTGCGTATTGGCGCGATTCCATTTATAATTCGCGACAGGTTTGGGCATTCATTATGCGGATGAAACGATTTGCGGCGCTTGCTTTGGCCGCTGTACTGGGATGCGCGGGCTGGGCGCAGACGACGCCAGAGCCGGTCAATCCAAATGCGACGCCCGAGGCGCGGGCGCTGCTTGCTTACCTTGATTCAATCTCCGGCAAGGCGACGATCGCCGGTCAGCACAACTACCCCAATGAGGGCGCGCGCTGGACGGACATGGCCTATGACCTGACGGCTAAATATCCGGGACTCTTCGGCGGAGACTTCGGCTTTTCCGGCGGCGAGGACAAGGATTCCGTGCTTTCGCGGCCCGCGATGATCGAAGAGGTAAAGCGGCAGTACCGTAACGGTGCGGTTGTTACGCTGACCTGGCACGAAGTACGGCCCACCGACGACGAGCCGGTCACCTTTCACGGCAGCGTACAGGGCCATCTGACAGACGCCGAGTGGCATCAACTGCTCACCCCCGGCACACCGCTCTACAACCGCTGGTGCGCGCAGGTGGATGTGGTCGCCGGCTACCTGCGGCAGTTGCGCGATGCTCATATTCCGGTGCTCTACAGGCCCTACCATGAGATGAACGGCAACTGGTTCTGGTGGGGAGCGCGTCCGGGCAAGGAAGGATCGGCGGCGCTATATCGCCAGCTTTACGACCGTTTCGTCAATGTTCATCATTTGGACAACCTGGTGTGGGTATGGAATGTGAACGCGCCCGGTTTCAATGCTGCGCCGATTGCGGACTTCTATCCCGGCGCACAGTATGCCGACCTGGTCACGATGGATATCTACGGCGAGTTCAAGCAGGAGTACTACGACAGCATGGTCGCACTGGCCGGCGGAAAGCCTATTGCGCTGGCCGAAGTCGGGGGATTGCCCAGTCCTGATGTTCTCCAGAAGCAGCCACTATGGACATACTTCATGGACTGGAGCGAGTTTATCCAGGAACACAACTCAGTTGAGCTGGTCAACGCCGTCTATCACGCGCCGCAGGTGCTGACCCGCGATGATCCGCGGCTGGCCGGGCCGCTGGCGGCGATCCGCAAGGCAACGGCCGAGCGCAGCGGTGGTACGCCGGAGGCCGCTCCGTAGCTGGCCGCACGCACCTATGTATAACGCAAGCTCTAGGGCGATTCGCATATCGCAGTACTGCTCCTGCGCAATGAATGAAAGCAACACTGCACCACCGCAGGCGGTTACCGCTCGCCCCAGCTCAGCTTGCTACACATGGCTTCGAATAAGCCGCACCCTGCCTGAGGCGGGAGCGAGGCCTTATTTGTGCTGGATGACCACGTCTGTAGTCAGGAATTTGTACGACTGAACAAGTTGTACAAAGAGCGGGTAATCTCGCTTGAAAGCATCCTCATTTTTGGAGGTCATGGCGATTGTGATGATGATTTTGGGTGAGTCGATATACGCGACAGCTTCATAGCGATTGAATCCGCCGGGGGCAAACAATTGAACCGGTACGAAAAGATCGTCCAGCTTGATTGGCTCCCCTTTCTTCACTACGACTACGGGAGATTTCTCCGATTTAATCGTATCCTCCGCATCGAATTCAATGGCTTTCGCAACTGTGTATTGATCATCCGGCTTGCCATAAGTATTGACATACATGACAGTGCCTGATTCCTTGGCTGAATACCAGGATGAGCCATCGGGATAGAAGACCGCAAAGATGCCATCTTGATTGCCAATGCTGTTGTCTAAAATCCAGCCATCGGGGGCGCAAACCATGAAAGCGTGCGACTCGCCATAGATCATTCCACATTTAGGGTTGTCTACTGACTTGCTGCCTCCTTCTCTAGCGGCGGGCGCGGATGTAGGAGCCGGCGCGGTGTTTTGCGCTCCAAGCTGGGCAGCAAAAACCGCCATCAATAACGTTAACCTGATCAGATTTTTCATGCCCGCATTCTACAACAGCGTGCCTTTAGAACGTGTTTCATAAGCAGGTGTTTACCGCTCGCCCCAGCTGAGCTTGCTGCGCAGAGCCTCGAAAAATCCGCCTCCGCTCATGCGGACCAGGTTGACGGCGTGCAAGGATCTGCGACAGCGCACCTCATCGCCGATGAGCAGCTCAATGCCCTTCTGGCCGTCGATGGTGAGCAGCGCTGGGTTGACGACGCCCTCGACACGGACGGTGACCAAAGCATCGCCGCGCGTCACAATAGGCCGGAGCGTGAGCAGGTGAGGGCTGATGGGCGTGACTACCATGGCATCCACGTCGGGAGTGAGAATGGGGCCATTGGCGGCCAAAGTATAGGCCGTGGAGCCGGTAGGGGTGGAGACAATGACGCCGTCGGCGCGGAAGCGAGCCACGCTCTTGCCGTCCAGTTCGACGGCGAAGTCTCCCATGCGGGCGATATCGCCCTTGGAGATGACGACCTCATTCAGAGCTTCATAACTGGAGCGGAGCGCGCCGCCGCGCCACAGTTCCGCATGGAGCATGGAGCGCGTATCGAGAACATGGCCGCCTGCGCAGCCGCTGTGCCAGCTCTCCAACGCCGGATAGAGGTCGGCCAGGCGAACCTCGGTCAGGAAGCCGAGCGAACCCAGGTTTACGCCGAGAATGGGGGTGCCGGTGGAGGCAAAGATTCGCGCCACGGAGAGCAGAGTGCCATCGCCGCCCAGAACGATCACTAGCCCCGGCGCCTGCTCCGGCATCCGCGCTCTATCCATGGCTGGAGCATCCGTGGTGTACTGGCCGCCCTCCATGTCGAGGAGCGGCTCATAGTCGTGCTGGCGCAGCCATGCGATCAGCTCCGGCAGCAGCCGGGCCAGTTCCGTTTTCTCCGGTTTGCAGACAATCGCGACGCGAACCATGCGGCTTTAGTGTATCGGAACCCCTGTTACGGGGCCAAACCCATGCTGTGGGACACTCCAGCAACTACGGAGGGGCTGTGACGGGACCAGAGATGTGAAATTGCCCATTACCGCAAGGTAAATAAGTTGGTGACAGCATCGGGTGTCTATGTTGTATATTGGCTCAACACTGAAAAACAGATGCTGATCGTCGGCTACGCGGGCAGTGAGTCGCGGTGAACCAAGCGCTCGGCATACTATGTTTGATAATCAACCAAAAATGGAGGGTGTGATGGATTGGTATTTGATGGTTTGGAGGAAGTACGCCGAGTTCAACGGGCGCTCTCGCCGCAAAGAGTACTGGATGTTTGTGCTCTTCAATTTATTGGCCGTTCTCGTGCTGGCTGCATTAGGAGGCATAGGACTGGCAATATCAGAGGATTACGGGGGCGTCCTGTTCATTCCGCTTGGCCTATATATTCTGGCCGTTATTATTCCTGGTTTGGCCGTCCAGGTGCGCCGGCTTCACGACTCAGGCAAGAGTGGCTGGCTGCTACTGCTGTTTTTTGTGCTAGGTTTTATCCCCATCGTAGGATTCATAGCCAGCATAGTCCAGATCGTTCTCATGTGTATAGACAGCGATCCGGGAGACAACGAATATGGACCCAATCCGAAGGCCGCTGAATTGGCAGGGATGGCTGCCGGGATCGGTTTTACCTCAATGGGATTAGGCACGCCACCGCAGTCAGTCACGGGTACAAGCAACTATGGGGTTTGTGGTAATTGCGGCACAGCATTCAAGGACGCAACTCCATTTTGCAGTCATTGTGGCGTGCGCCGCCAATAGACATTTTTTGCGGGACTGCGTATAGCGTGCCGGTGTATATTGGCTACGCACCCTAACCTGGTGCAAATTCCCTATTGTGCGGCGAGCAGGCGTCAGAGATACAGCGCTCGGCGCGTGACTCGGCCGACAACCAATAATGGAGGATGAAATGAATTGGTACCTGATGGTATGGAAGAAGTACGCTCAGTTCAGCGGGAGGTCGCGCCGCAATGAATATTGGATGTTTACGTTGTTCAACCTCTTGATTTATGTACTGCTGTATGGAGCTGGTATTGCACTCGCGGATAGTGGGATCGGCAAAGCCGTGCTCGGATTATGTGCCATCTATGGGCTGGCCGTCCTCATTCCATCGTTGGCGGTCGGCGTGCGCCGGCTTCACGACACCGGCAGGAGCGGTTGGTGGCTGCTTATTTGTTTTGTTCCCATTGTAGGCCCCATCATATTGCTCGTGTTCTTTGTGCTGGACAGCGAGCCGGGAGCGAATCAGTATGGCCCCAATCCCAAGGCGGCCTGACCGTTTCGGCGCTTAGCTACCAAATTGCGTTGTCTTTTCCGCAACTCCGTCCTTGGGCGGAGTTGTGGTTTTTGGGGTCTATGTCCGCCGCGCGTAGAGCAGGAACTCGCGGTTGCCCTCCGCGCCGGTGATAGGCGAGGGAATCGTCTCCACCACCTGCCAACTCAGCGAGCGCAGGCAATCAGCGACCCTGTCGATGGCCAGTTGGTGCGCTTCGGGGTCGCGGACGATGCCGCCCTTGCCCACGTGTCCGCGCCCGGCTTCGAATTGTGGCTTGACCAGGACGACGGCCTCGGTGAGCGCCGGCGCGGCGGCAAAGACCGGCTCCAGCAGCAGCGTGGCGGAGATAAACGAAACATCCATTACCAGCAGGGTGAGTTCAGGAGTTCCCTGCCCTGACTTCAGCGCTCCCGGTTCAAGAAAGCGGGCATTGGTGCGCTCCAGCAGGCGGACGCGGGAGTCGTTGCGCAGCTTCATGTCAATCTGGCCGAAGCCGGTATCGACAGCAGTGACGTAAGCAGCCCCGTGCTGCAGGAGGCAATCGGTAAAACCGCCCGTAGAGGCGCCCACGTCCAGGCAGGCGCGGCCCTGGACGATGATATGCCAGTGCGCCAGCGCCGCAGCCAACTTGAGGCCACCGCGGCTCACGTAGGGTTGGTCATCTCCCAGTAGTCGAATGGGAGCGTCCGCTGAAACCGTTGTGCCGGCTTTGTCTATCTTTTGCTCGCCAACCAGAACACGACCAGCCAGGATGAGTGAGCGCGCCCGCTCCCTGCTGGAAACCAGTCCCCGCTCGACCAGTAGCAAATCCAATCGCATTTTTGTGTCGGCGGCCATTATCTCTATCGTTTCACACAATAATTAGACAGACGCGATAATTCCAGAGCAGACGCAAAAACAGCCAAAGCGGTCATCCCGCGTGGAATAACCTCTCTGGCTGTCTGGATACAAGTAATTCAGTGCAAACGCGTTACGGTTGCTTTTGGCAATCAGGTAACGTGTATCCCGGTCCATAGGTTGTTAGCATTACGCCCGGCGGCAGGTTGCAGGGCTGGCCGTAACCGGGAATCCGGCTCACCATGTTGCTGTTACCGCTGCTGCCGTTCTGCGTGCTCGAACGTACATCCACGATGTCGCCCTCCAACAGGATCGTCGTATCCACGATGTCCTGATCGGTGCGGAGGATGGTGAGATAGTCGGTGTTTGGCGAGGCCACATAGACCTTGCCGTAGATCGAATTCTGGATATTCACCACGGTGCGCGGGTAGCCGGTGACGGGCAGCGTCTTTTCCACCGTGTAACTGCTCAGGTTGGCTATGGTCACCGTCTGGTCGGTCTGGTTTGCCGTGTAGGCGCGGCTGCCATCGAACAAAACGGTCACGCTTGCGGGATTGTTGCCCACTGGAATCGTGTACGTGGTGCCGAACGTGGCGCTGTCGTTGCCGTACTCGTCCAGGCTCACGTCGATCACGCTGATCGTGTTGCCAGCATAGTCGGCTACGACCAACAGATTCTTGGCAGTGTTGTACTCGGCATAGACCGGACCGGCGGCTGCGGGTAATCCGCCGTCAGCGGGCAAACTGCAGGTTGAGTCAGAGGTGAAATTGCAATTTGGAGGAGCATTTGCGGCGGTCAGCGAGGCCTGAGAAAGCGGCAGGGTAGGATGGCAGGTCACCATCCGCCCGGCCTGGTTGAGGAACGGCACGCAGGTATTCAGCGTGCCGTATTGCGCGTTAACCACCGAAATCGTATCGCTGCCCCGATTGATTACATAGAGCCTTGTGGAATCGCTGCTTTCGACGGCATAGACCGGGCACCTGCCCACTGTGATAGGCGTATCGGTTGTATAGCTGGCGACCTCGATCGGAATCACTATGCCATAGGGCTGGGTTGTAGGCGCTTTATTGCACTCCACGCCAGTGGGATTGTTAATGTTCTGGCTCAGGGCAAAGTAGCGCTTTCCGCTAGGAATGACAGGACCTATCACCATCACCGGCGTTGGCGCCACGGGAATGGAAAGCAGGAGGGATACGGGCTCCCCGGTAAATACATCGGCATAGTTACCAGTCAAATCCGTAGCCCACAGCCCGGCGTACGGAGAGAACATATTCAAGGGCTTCGCCGTGCTGGGCAGCGTGGAGTAGGTAACGTTCTTGGTCTGCAACGTGGTGGTAACAGGGATGTTGGTTATGGTGTTGTCGCTGTTGATGGTGTAGCCTTCGTAACCGGTCTCATCAAGCGTATATGCACTCGGGCCAGGACCGATGGTAGCTTGAGCCAGAATCGAATCACCGGCGTAGTCGATGACCGTGATGATGCCGGGCGTGGTTGGCGATGGGGCTGTAACCACTGACACCAACGACTGCGGCTGCGGGGGGGGGCCACTGGGATTGACAGGATTAACCACCGGCCGGTAGTTGTTGCCGCAACCGGCAACCAGGGCAGCAGTCGCGAAAACCGCGCCCGCCTGAACCAACCGCACACGCGCCTGACTAAAATTCATGCGTAAAAGCCTCATTCAGTTCATTTCTGCTTACACCGTGATTGTAAATCAGGTAGCCGGGGGTTAGACGTGGCAGGGGTGCGATAGGGTATCGAAAACCGGCAAGGCGGAGGATTTCCCGGGCGAGGGCCCGTAGCATGCTCCGCGAGTTACGATGGATGCGTGGCGCGAATCAAGCTGATTTGGCAATCCAAGCTGGTGCTGCTGGTGGTGCTGCCCGCCGCGGGCGCCAGCGTGGTGCTGCAGGCCCACTGGTGGGCGTTGAACTCACGGCTAGTGGCGATCTGGACGCTTGGCCTGAGCCTGCTCTTCGGGATAGTGGTACGCAAGCTGCGCGCGGCCACGCCGGGAGGGGCCTTTGCCGGCGCAGTGATCACCGCCAGCCTGATGTTTTCCACAGTAACCTTCACTCCCGGCGAGTCTTTGGCTTATGCCCCCTGGCACTCAGCCCTATTGCCGGTGCTGACTGTCTTTGTGCTCAGCCATATCGCCACGCGGCTAGGCCGGGAGCAAAAGCTGCGTTTGGGCACGGCAGAACCGCGGCAAGGAAGAACCGCCGCGCAAGTGGCAGCCAACCTTGGCATCGCCGCGCTGGCCTGCGAGGGCGTGATGCAGTCATGGCTGGCCGGCAGCAGTTGGTTCCCGCAGACTGCTCCGGCTCTGCTGCTTGCGGTGGGGTTGGCGGCGCTGGCCGAAGCCGCAGCAGACACAGTCTCCTCGGAGATTGGCCAGATTCTGGGCGGTCAGCCACGCCTTATCACCACGATGTGCCGGGTCGAAGCGGGGACGGACGGCGGAGTCAGCCTGATTGGCTCGCTGGCCGGAGTGGCCGCTGCCGCCATCGTGGCGGCAGTTGGAGCCTGGGCGCTGGACGGTGATTGGAGATTATTTACGGTCAGTTGCGCGGGCGGCGTCTTCGGCCTCTTCTTCGACAGCCTGCTGGGGGCGACGCTGGAGCAGCGCGGATGGTTGAACAACGACGGAGTCAATTTCCTGTCGACGGCCAGCGCGGCGGCCTTTGCGCTGGGAGTGCTGGCGGTGTTGCCGCATCGCTGAATGGGATCAGAATAGCCGGTTATCGACTTCAGGAAGTGAGAGCGCGTTACATCCATCAATATCGAAGACATATTTCAGAAACCGGTCTCTCTTTGCCTTGGGCAAGTTTTTCACCGCTTCAAAAAACTCCGCGTGCCTTGCGTGGCAGATTTTTTGCATCTGTAACGCATAGTCGCTTTGTGGGTCCTGGACCGAGACGATGGAATATGCCACATATTCCGGAATTTTGGCCGGAACCAGAAGCACAGCCCTGGCCAGATCACGCGGGATGCGTTCTTCCAACTGACTCAGCATTTTCATCTCGTGATAAGACTCAGTTTCGCAATGTTGCTCGCCGAGGGTCATCAACAGATGCTGCTGTTCATCGTCTTTGGGGATGAGATTGAGAAGCAGAACCGCCGCATCCTGCCGCTGCGGATCGAGTTCTATGAGCTTGGCTGCGTAGACGATCTGCGCGCGGTAACTCTCCCCTGCCTTTTCCCTGGACGCGGCCAACTCCGCCGTCGAAATGGCGCGCGCCATCATTGCAATGGCTTGAATCTCGCTACAATCCGGCTTCTGCGCGGGCAACACATTGCAGGACGCGAACAGGAATGTCAGGGCAAGCACACTAGATGCGATTTCATGCGTCTTCATCCTGACTCTCCCGGTAGTTGCCCACATTTGATGGACTTATATCCGATTCTATCGCCTATACCCAGACTTGGAATCAGTGCAGATGCAAGCGCCATGCTGTGTAGCTGAGAATTTCGTGGGCAATGCGCCTGAACTCCCACCCGGTTTTTCCACTCCCGCCATCAATGGCTACGTGGGGCCGGGGCGAGGTAAGTACGTCCAGACCTTCAGCGGCGCAGATTTCATGTATGCGAAACAGATGCGTCCCATCGCTGACGATGACCAGCCTGCGCAACCCGTTGGCGCGGGCAATCACGCTGATGCGGAGGGCTGATTCCTCAGTGTTGCGACTTACGGTTTCGGCGATGATGGCTTGCCGGGGGACGCCCATGCCCATCAGGTACTCGCGACCCACCGCGCCTTCGTTGTACTGGTCGCCGCCATTTCCGCCCAGGGTGATGATGAGCGGGGCGATGCCGTGATGGAAGAGCGAAAGGCCGTGGTCGAGGCGGGCGCGATAGACCGGGGAGGGTCGTCCGTCGTACTCCGCCGCGCCGAAGACGACAATGGCGTCTATATGAGCAACCTGGACAGCCTGATCGAGAGCGGCATAGCGCTCAATCTGCACATAGACCCAGCGGCACCATCCCAGAGCCGCCACAACCAGCGCGAGCACCAGCAAAAGCGCGGCGCGCAGGATCCATTTACGGCGTTTTGGCTTGGTCTTAGGCTTCATGGATACTTTGATTCATGGGTCACTGTCATCGCTGCAACACTGTCACGATCTCATGCGTGGGGATGGCGCCCTCGCGCAGAATCCCCCAGCGTCCCTCGCCCAGGGTGAGATCGACAATGGTGGTGGGCTGCGCCTGTCCGGTGGAGCCGCCGTCGATGATGAGAGGAATGCGGTCGCCAAGCTGGTCGCGAACACAGGCTGCGTTGCTGCAATCAGAGGCACCCCGCAGGTTAGCCGACGTGGCGGTGATGGGCAGCCCGAAGCGCTCCACCACAGCGCGGGGAATGGCGGCATTAGGCACGCGCAGGGCCACGTTGCCGGTATTCGCCGTAGAACGCAGCGGCAGCTTGCAGCCGGCTCGCACGATGATGGTGAGCGGACCCGGCCAGAAGCGCTCTGCCAGCTTGTCCAGCATGGGATCGGTGTCACGGGCCAGTTCATAGGCCTGTGCCAGGGAGGCAATCAGCAGGGACAAGGGCTTGTTCTTCGGGCGGGTCTTGATCTGATAAATCTGCTCGACCGCATGAAGATTGACCGGGTCGACAGCCAGGCCGTAGAAGGTGTCGGTGGGCAGGGCAATCACATCGCCCTTGCGCAGACAGGAGACGATATAGTCGATCCGGTCCGGCTGGGGCTCTTCGGGATGGACTTGCAACATCTCCGCGGACAAGGAGGTCTACCTCTGTTTCCGAGTTGAGGACGGCACTAGGATGAGAGTTATCATAGCACCACTCATGGTGCAAGCCGTAAAATGACAGCCCCGAATACGGCTCTGTTCCCCATTCAGCCCGGATTGCTATTTGAGCAATACATATTCTCTGCGTAAAAATGCCCTTCATCTCAAACACTCAATCTTGACCCTGGTCCATTTCCCGGCGCTACAATCGCTGTAATCGAATTTCATGCCTGGAGCGCGAGCGAATGAAACCGCACTGGAAGATTGCGGTAACGATACTCTGCCTGGCAGCAATCTGCGGAGCCGCATTTTGGTGGCTGGCGTGCAAAAAAGCGGAAGAGAAAAAGTTGGCCGCACAGGTTTTAGCTACCCGCGCACTTGCAGGGCAAGGCGATGCACAGGCTCAGTATCGCCTCGGATCAATGTATCGCCATGGTCAAGGAGTGCCGCAGGACAATGACGAGGCTCTTCGCTGGTATCGCAAATCCGCCGACCAAGGCTATGCTGCCGCCGAGTATGGCGTCGAATATATGTATTTCTACGGCTTGAGTGTACAGCAGGATTACTCTGAAGCTGCACGCTGGTGCCGCAAAGCAGCAGAGCAAGGAGATGCAAAAGCTGAATCCAGCCTTGGCAATCAATATTTCTATGGATATGGGGTGACAAAGGACGATTCTCAGGCTGTTTTCTGGTACCGAAGAGCAGCCGATCAAGGCTATGCAGAGGCCGAATACGACCTTGGTTATATGTATTTCTACGGCAGAGGAGTTCCAAAGAATAAAGACGAGGCCAACCGCTGGTACCGCAAAGCCGCTGACCATGGAGATGAGTCTGCACAGCGCGCCCTGGGACTGAGAACATGTTCCCTGACAACATGGCGCAAATATAGCCTGTTCATAGGTTTGATAGGAGGATTACTCCTTTCTTTCAACATTCGATCAAAGGACCAGAGTCCCGGAAATCAAAAATCGCCAAGATGGAATCTGGTGGGCCCGCTTATATTGATTGTTACCGGAATGGACTGGTTTCAGTGCTCGAAATTCGGGGTCTTCCCCTCCGCGGGTGCGGCGATCGCATATAAATTCGCAACGATGTTTTTTGGCGGCGTCATGGTCGTGTTCCTGTTTCGCATTGTTCTGCCGCAGTTTGTGAAGTTATTACCGATTTTTGCCGGTATTCTATTTGCCGTGTTTACCCTTTTCCTCTGCGCTATCGCACATTTTGATATGCGTGTCCTTATAGCTTCTATCCCGAAATTGTTATACCTTAGTGCCAATCCCCTTGGAATCGCTGTCGCTTCAGCCTTCCTTCTTTGGCGCGCCCGCAATCATCCCGAAGCTGAGGAAGTTCCAGCCATCGAAGCCTCAGCCGAATCTACAAACGACAGCAGTAGTTAGGCGAACCCGATATAGAATCGACTTAGGTTCGCCCACTATGCGTTTTCGCGTTGTACAGAGTAAGCAGAATTCACGCCTGAAGGATTTGCGCCGCGCGCTGGCCCAGCCAGGTAGCGATTGGGGCAGCCTGGCAGGCCGCAAAAGCCGTAGTTTGGCAGGAATTGAAGGGCCGAATCTGCTGGCGGAGGCTCTGCGTGCCGGCCTGCGCGTCCCGACTGTCTTTGTGGCGCAAGGGGCGGAACATCTGCTGGAGGGGTTGGCGCTGTCTGCGGAGACCGAGGTCCTGCTGCTGCCCAGGGATCTGTTGGACTCGGCGCTGGCCACTGAGACGCCTCAGCCTGTCGCCGCACTGGTTGAGCCGCTGGATTGGACCTGGGCGCATCTGCTCGGTGGGCATTTGAACGCCGCCCCGCTCATTCTGATTCTGGACGGTCTCCAGGACCCCGGCAACCTGGGCACTATTTTGCGCTCGGCCGAGGCCTTTGGGGCTAGCGGCGTCGTCTGCCTGCCGGGAACCGTGAGTGCCTGGAACCCCAAGGCGGTGCGCGCCTCGGCGGGCAGTGTCTTCCGACTTCCGCTGCTTGCGGTGAGCGCTCAGGAATGCTTTGCGAGGCTGCTGGAAGCTGGCGTCAAGATATGGACTACCACCGTGCGTGGGGCTCAACCTGCCGATTTGGTCGATCTGGCCGGGCCGGTTGGGCTGCTCATCGGCAATGAAGGTAACGGCGTCTCCGATCACCTGGCTGCCAAGGCCAGCGGCCGCCTGACGATTCCCTGCCCTGGCCCGGTGGAGAGCCTGAACGCCGCTGTCGCCGCCAGTGTGCTGCTCTATGAGGCCTCGCGGCAGCGTTCCGTATTGAGTGGTGGACCTATAGTCCACAGAGGGAGCGCGCGATGAGCCTCTTTGACGGCACACCTGACCTACCACAGCGCTCCACCAATAGTCCGCTCCATGCAATGGCAATGGCGCCGCTTGCCGAGCGAATGCGCCCGCATACGCTCGACGAGTTGCTCGGACAGGAGCACCTGGTCGGCCCCGGCAAGCCGCTGCGTGTGCAGATCGAACGTGACGATCCCGGTTCCATGATCTTCTGGGGTCCGCCGGGAGTGGGCAAGACCACTCTGGCCAAGATCATCGCTGAAACCACCAAAGCCACCTTCATCGAGTTCTCCGCAGTGATGAGCGGCATCAAGGAGATCAAGCAGGTGATGGTGGCGGCGGCGCAGGCCGCCCGCATGCACTCCCGGACGATTCTCTTCATCGATGAGATTCACCGCTTCAATAAGGCGCAGCAGGACGCCTTTTTGCCCTATGTGGAACGCGGCGCTATCCGGCTGATCGGCGCGACGACGGAGAACCCTTCTTTTGAAATCATTTCGGCGCTGCTCTCCCGCTGCCGCGTCTATGTGCTCGAACCACTCTCTGAGGAGCAGATCGTCGCGCTGCTGCGGAGAGCTCTGGCAGATAAAGAACGCGGCCTGGGCGCGATGGAACTGACCGCCGATGCTGATGCGCTCGAATTGATTGCCAGCTACTCCAGCGGTGACTGCCGCAACGCATACAACACGCTGGAGGTTGCCGCGCAACTGGCGCTGGAGCCGGGCCAGAAAGCGGGCAAGCGCATCGACAATAAACTAGCCGGCGAAGCAGTGCAGCAGCGCGTGCTGATGTACGACAAGTCCGGCGAGGAGCACTACAACCTGATCTCAGCGCTGCACAAGAGCGTGCGCAACTCCGACCCCGACGCCGCGCTCTACTGGCTGGCGCGGATGTTCGCCGCCGGCGAGGACCCGCTCTATCTCGCCCGCCGCATCGTGCGCATGGCCGTCGAGGACATCGGCCTGGCCGCTCCCGAGGCGCTCAACCTGACTCTCTCCGCCAAAGAGGCAGTTGATTTTTTGGGCTCGCCGGAGGGCGACCTGGCGCTAGCCGAGGTGGTGGTCTATCTTTGCCTCGCGCCCAAATCGAACTCGGTCTACACAGCCTTTGGAGCCGTGCAGCAGGAGGTCGAAGAGACCCGCCAGGAACCTGTGCCGCTGCACTTGCGCAACGCGCCCACCAAGCTGATGAAGGAACTGGACTACGGCAAGGGCTACCGCTACGCCCACAACGAAGAGGGCAAGGTCGCCGACATGGACTGTCTGCCTGAATCGCTCAAGGGCCGCAGCTACTACCACCCCACGCAGGAGGGACGGGAAAAGCTCCTGGCGCAGCGGATGGAAGAGATACGGCGGATACGGGCAGGAAAGCGTGGCAAAGCGTGAAATTAAACAGCACCCTTTTAATTGTGATGCGTAATTTGAATATCCTAATAAACTGCGCAGTCACTTCGCATCGCAATTAGAAAATCCTAACTTTCTGGCATGTTCCCCATTAATCACAAAGAGATTCAGGCCTTGTGAAGGGTTCCGGCAAAGATTAGTGTCTTTGATTCCGGCTGCGATCCAGATGCGCCAAACCAGATGTACAGCACATGGGCTGTGTGCCAAAGCTCTTTAAGTGTGAATCTTCTAATTTTATTTCCCAAATAATGTATCTCCGCATGCACAACTTCCGCAGGTGCGTAAGTAAACGCCTGTGAGGCGCCGGATTATTTCAGTAAAAGTCTTAGCGTCCTGAGCGCCACATTAAGAAACCCTGGGAGGGGTTGATCCATGAAGAAGTTGTTCGTAACCGCACTTGTCACACTGTCTTCGATTTGTTTTCTTTCAACCTGTGCTTCACTGCTGGCTCATGCCGATAGCGTTTCGCTTTCCTTTATCAGTATGGGGGGTCAGTCTGACGATGGGAATTATGTGTATCCCTATAACTTCAGTATCGATGGCAGTGCAACCACGACCTCGCTGATGTGCATCAGTTTTACTGAGGAGATCAGCATTGGCGACCATTGGATTGCGAATGTTTACAGCATCACGGGGAACGCCGAAGAGGAAGCGGCTTGGCTTTTCAATGACGCCAGTCTTCACCCGGGAAATATCGCTGACGATCAGTTTGCAGCTTGGGAGCTCTTCGATCCTGGTTTGACCGGTCCCGATCAGACCGGCATCAATGCTCAACTGGCCGCGGCGGCGAGTGGTATTACGAATTGGACATCATCCGACTTCGCCAATTATGTGCTTTATGTGCCAGTCCCCGGTTCTGTTTCTCAGTCCATTGGCGATTATCCTCAAACATTCCTTGGGGATGCCGCCGCAGAGAGAGATACCGTCGCACAGGGGGATCTTACAGGGGGTGGCAACACGCCGGCGATTGCTCCTTTGCCTGAGCCCAGCGGCCTCATCCTGCTCGGCACTGGCCTGCTCGGCTTTGCGACAGTGCTCAAGCGCATAAGGCGCTCGGCTTGAGCGAGCTTCCGCAGGCCTGTCTACGCAACGGCTTAGGGTAACTTAGCCAGAGCTTTGATGACAATTCCCGGCGTGAGCACCTCGGGCAGGAGCCGCGGGCTTGTTTCCCCCGGCATATAGAGCGCATAAGCCGGCACGCCGCTGCGGCCCAGAGCGGTCAAGGCTTGCGTGATGGCCTCGTCGCGTTGCGTCCAGTCGGCGCGCAGCAGGGCGACGTTGGCGGACATGAAGGCCTGTTGCACCTCCGGCCGATTAAGAGCGACGCGCTCGTTTACCTGGCAGGTCAGACACCAGCTTGCGGTGAAGTCCACAAAGACCGGACGGCCTGCGGCCTGGTAGCGGCTGACAGCTTCGGCGGACCATGGCTGCCAGGCGCCTTGAGCTTCCGGCGGAGATAAAGTTTCAGAAGCAGTCACCATTTCTCTTGATGCGAACACAGCAAGGGCAATCACACCGAGCAGAATCAATACAGCAACCAACGTGGCCCAGCGCTTCGCAGGCCAACGTCCCAGAAACCATCCAGCAATGGCGAGCAGCAGGAAGCTGGTCAGCAGTGCAAGAAGTATGCCTGTGCCATAGGCTCTTGCGAGCACCCAGGCCAGCCAGATGACCGTAGCGAAGATGGGCACGGCGACGGCTTGGCGCAGGACCTCCATCCAGGCGCCGGGTTTGGGCAGCAGGCGGGTCCAGGCCGGTTGCATCGTGAGCACAACGTATGGCGCGGCGAGGCCAAGAGCCAGAGCAGTGAAGACAGCAAATGTGACTAACGCGGACTGGGAAAGCGCGTAACCGATGGCCGCTCCCATGAAGGGCGCGGTGCAAGGCGTGGCCACAACAACGGCCAGCACTCCGGTGAAGAAGCTCCCGGTGTAGCCCTGTTTTTGGGCAAGAGAACCGCCCGCGCTGGTCAGAGTGAGGCCGATCTCGAATTGCCCGGCCAGCGAGAGGCCGAGGAAGAAGAGCAGCCCGGCCATCAGCGACAAAAACACCGGCGACTGGAACTGGAATCCCCAGCCGAGCGTAGCTCCCGCGGCGCGCAAGCCCAGCAGCAAAGCCACCAGCACCCAGAAGGAGACCAGAATCCCCGCGGCATAGACGAGGCCGTGCGCGCGCAACTTGCCGCGTTCCTCATTGCCTGAGTTAACCAACGCGAGGCCCTTCAAGAAGAGTACCGGGAAGACGCAGGGCATAAGGTTCAGCAGCAGGCCACCGAGAAAGGCGAGGCCAGAGATGTGCAGCAGGTCAAGCCAGAAAAGCGAAGGCGCTTGCGCAGCGACCACTCCTGGCAGTGCGACGATCTCATACGCCCGCCCGCCGGAAAGTTCCAGAACGCCCCTAAGCTGAGCGGGATTGGCGGCTATGTTCGCGTCTTTTTTGAGGTCAAGAATCAGGCCATTCGCGGTTGGCGTGAACTTTTGCGGTGCAGGATTGTCGATTATGTCCTGATCTTCAGGGAAAAATGTGGCCTCAGTTTCCTTCTGGCCGGTTTTGACAGAGAGACGAAAGCCTTCCTTAATGGGCTGAAATATCGCTTTGTCGCCTTTCGGAAGCGAATCAGGCCATGCTTTGAATGCCTCCCAAATCCCGCTATCCGGCGCAGCTGCGTGCAGTCCAGTATTTGGGCGATCAACAACCGTCCTGCGCAATTCCATCTCAGCTTTGCCCGGGATGCAACGCTCCCGGCAGACCAGCCAATCCACATGAGCCTGAAGAACTACCGGTCCAAGCGGCACGGTCTTGGCAACATCAATATCAATTGGAAACAGGACCTCGCCCTCGTAGCCATAATCCATCAATGGCCCAAGTGGCAGCCGCTTGGGAGCGGGAAAATGCATCGGCCCGGCGGTGATTCCGGCAGGCAGCGTCCACTGAATGTGCGGCGGTTCGCCCGCATCGCCTGGATTCTTCCAATAGATGTGCCAACCCGGCTCCAGCTTGAAATAGAGTGCTGCCCTGTTGGTATCAGGGCGATCAAAGTCTGCGTTCATTGTAGTGATCTGCACATGCACATGGTCCGCATCAGCGGAACTAGACGCCGCATACGCAGGTAGTGCCAAGGCAAGGAGCAGCTGCAACGCGATAATCAATCGGAAATCACGCATAGCGGACAATTAAGAAACTCCTCAACCCTGGACTCAGTCTAACTGACAATGGTTTCGAAAGAATGGAGCACGGCCTACCACTTCAAAGTCTGCCCCACCGCAGGTGGCTATTCTTCAAGATCGTCCTCCGGCTCGGGGGTGACAGCCGTTCCGCGGCGCTTGGCCAGCAGGTAGCCGCGCAGGAAAGGCTCCAGATAGCCATCCAGAACCTTGTCCACGTCGCCTACCTCGACCTTGGTGCGATGGTCCTTGGCCATGCGGTAGGGCTGCAAAACATACGACCGAATCTGCGAGCCGAAGTTGATGTCGAGCTTGGAGTCTTCCAGCTTCTTGCTCACCGCGCGCTTCTTTTCCAGCTCGTACTCATAAAGCCGCGAGCGCATCATCTTCATGGCCTTGTCGCGGTTCTTGTGCTGGGATCGCTCGTTCTGGCATTGGACGACGATGCCTGTGGGAATGTGTGTCATGCGTACCGCCGAGTCGGTGGTGTTCACGTGCTGGCCGCCCTTGCCGCCGCTGCGATAGGTGTCGATGCGCAGGTCCTCAATTTTGAGGTCCACGTTGATCGTCTCGTCGATTTCAGGCGAGACGTAGACGCTGGCAAAGCTGGTGTGGCGACGCTTGGCTTGGTCGAAGGGCGAGATACGCACCAGGCGATGAACGCCGCTCTCGCCGGCCAGTTGGCCGAAGGCGTACTCGCCGATGATGGTGAAGGTAGCCGACTTGATGCCCGCCTCTTCGCCGTCCTGGTAGTCGTTCATCTCGGTTTTGAAGCCCTGCTGCTCGGCCCAGCGCAGGTACATGCGCAGAAGCATCTCGGCCCAGTCCTGGCTCTCTGTCCCGCCCGCGCCGGGATGCACAGTGACGATGGCGTTGAGCGCATCGGCCTCGCCGTTGAGCATGGTGCGGGCTTCAAGCTCCTCGGCAAATGTTCCCAGAGACTTGATCTCGCGCTCCAGATCGGCGAGCACATCCTCGCCCTCTTTTGCCAACTCAAAATAGGTCTCAACCTCGCCGGTGCGGCGGACGAGTTCGTTGTCGTCGGCTACCAGCGATTCCAGGCGCTTTCGGTCGCGCATTAAAGGTTTAGTGGCGTTGGGATTGGACCAGAGCGTAGGATCGGCCAGCCTGGTTTCTATTTCGGCTGCTTCCCTGCGGATGCGTGCAGGGTCAAAGATACTCCCGCAGGTCGCGCACTTGGTCGCGCACGGGAGCATAAGCGAATTCGAGATCGTTCAACGACATTTTATGCTCGGATGACCTGACTATGAATTGGAATGCGAATCTGGGGTCTCTTAACTTCTTTAGCATACCACCAAACCGGTTTTACGCCAGTTCAGCGGCCTCGAACACGAAGTATCTCCCACTTCACGGCTTCAAAATTGGACAAATTCCTCGAATTTTGCCTCTCTTTTTGCTTGTCTCCAAGAAAATAATCCTTGATAAACACAGAAATACACATTTTTGCATCTGAGCTATCTTTTTATTGCCTCGTTTACAGATTCGTGTTAGGGTATTCAAAGATTACCGAAAAACCTAATGGACCCAGAAGTGGCTGTTTACATCGCTGGATCTGTCGAGTTAAAAGCTCGCGACAAGGTTAGTGAGCCAGCAATACATCCCTTTTCGGTAACAGGCATGGAATCGCACGGCTCACAAGAACAAATGTGAGGATTGAAATGAGAAAGAACGGAATGATGCTGATGGCGCTTGCCACAGCTCTTGCAATCGCCCCACTCGCCAAGGCAGACACCTTTGATATCACCTTCACAGGAAGCGACTATTTCAGCAACATTGCTTCGCTCTCTACGACCGTTGAGGCTACACCCAACGGCGCCGGATATCTGATTTCGGGGATCGACAGCTTCTCGTATTCCTACAGTGGCGCGACCTATACTTCCGCTGTGCTGGTGAACAACTACGGTTATGAAGGGGATAGCAAGATCTATCCCGGAGATTCGTTTAACTGGAGCGCAAACATCAACTATGTAAACGAATCGGGAAGCAGCGATCTGGACTGGATGGGGCTGCTCTTCTTGTCGAATGGGACCTATATTGGTTTCAGACTCTATGTCAATCCCTCCGGCGATGTCGGAATCGATAACCAGTACTATTCTTACCTCACCGCCGGCGGCTCCGCTAGCTATATAGATATCGCAGGCACGATGAACATCGTTGATGAGTCGACCTCTGTTATCCCCGAGCCTTCGTCATATCTGTTGCTCGGCACTGGTCTCCTGGGGTTGATGCTCCTGGGCGGCTATCGCAAGATGAACTCACTCTATCTTTAAGAAGGGGTCTCCCACATCCTGATTTTGAGATGTGGGAGACCACAAACCCAAACCGTCAAAAAACATCCAGGCGCCTCAGCCCATTTAAATGGAATTCCCCGCGCGAGTGCACAATCACACTGTGCTAATTTGGAGCGCCCGCTAGCTAAATAGAGCGGAACAACTTTCTTCCTGACCAGGCGACAACGCCAAAACTCAGCAGGACACAGAGCCATCCGAAGACATCTCCGTGGGTGGTATAGAAGGTAACATCGCTGCGGAAGGCGTAGCCGGCGGGCAGCGCGTCGGTCTGGTGGCGGGGAATCGACTGGCGGACGCGGCCATAGGGGTCGATGACCGCGGTGATGCCGTTGTTGGTGTCGCGCAGAAGCCAGCGGCGATTCTCGATGGCCCTCATGCGCGCCATGTTCAGGTGCTGCCAGGGGGCGCTGGTATCGCCGTACCAGCCGTCGTCACTGATGTTGACCAGCACCTCGGCGCCCAGTTGAGCGAAGTGGCGCACCTCGTCGGCAAAGACCGACTCATAGCAGATGAAGACGCCGTAGCGATGAGCCTCGCCATTCGCCGCCGGCAGCCGGAAAACCTTGCGCTCGGTTCCGCGCGTGAAGGTCGAAACCCGGCCGGTGAGCTTGTGAGCGAAGGTGAGGAGATTTTGGAAGGGGATGTACTCGCCAAAGGGGACAAGGTGAATTTTGTCATAGCGGCCTACACGCATTCCATCGGCGCCCTCGATGCGAGCCGAGTTGTAGTAATGCAAGCCTCCTTCATCCGATAAGTCAACGCCCAGGTTGCCCACCACCAGAGGAGACTGCGCCTGGCGGGCGAGCGACGTCATGGCCTGCTCAAAGCGCGCGTTCTGCTCGATGAAGGGGGCGGGCGACTCCGGCCAGACCACCAAATCGGGATGCGTGGTGTAGGGCGGGCAGATAATCTCTCCTGTTGGCGCGCCGGTTTGCGGGATTCCGGCAATATACGTCTTACACTGTTCTCCGGCCAGCCGCTGGAATTCCGCGATGTGCTGCTCCCACTCGCCGGGGCGCGACCACATGTTGTCGTCGCCCACGTCGAGATTGGGCTGGATGAGGACGGCGGTGGCAGTGGGGGCGGGCTGGGGCGGCGGAATCGAAACCCCGGCCGCACCCGCCATCATCAGCAGTACTCCAATCGCGCGCAAAATCTTCCGGTCCCTGCGACCGATATGCGGGCGAGACTCCAGCATCAGCCCGCCTGTCAGGAGCGCATTGACGCCCACCAGCACAAAGCTGATGCCGTAGACACCGGTCCATGGCGCGAGCTGATTCACAATTCCGTTATCCACCTGCGAATAGCCAAGCTGGTCCCAGGGGACGGAGGTGATGCGCGCGGCGGCCAGCTCCAGTGCGGCCCAGAGAAACGGTGCGAAAACCAGAGCCAGCCGCGTGCTACCCGTGGCCCGGCGCACCAGCAAGACGCCAAGGCCGAAGAGGCCGAAGTAGAGGCCCAGCACCATGCTGTAGCCGATGAGCAGCAGGGTTGGGGCCATGGGCGGCATATCGCCGTATTGGAGCATTACGTCGCGGACCCAGTAGCAGTTGCCCATGTACCACAGCACGCCGCAGAGATAACCGAGCAGAAAGCCGCGGCGCAGGGGGCGCGGGCTGTCTACACAGGCTGGCGAAAGAATCGCCCACAGCAACGGGACCAAGCCAAACCATGCAAAGACCGACCGCCAGGGCGGCATCGGCCCGGCCAGCGGAAAGGGCAACTCCAGCAGGCCGGCGGAGAGAACAGCCGCTGCCCACAACGTCCATGCGCCACGTTTCCAGAATGTGCTCTGCATACTGGCCCCAAGTTTATCTCATCCGGCGCATGGCGAGAATCAATGAGGCTCGGCACAAGACTGGCGCATGTCGTCTTGCCGAAACAATTTTCAGTTTTTCTTGGGCATAATTCTGGCGCGCCAGGAGACTCTATAGAAACACCCGCACCGGGCTACGCCGCGTGAAGGTGCAGCAGCGCGCGGCAACGCTCGCCCAAGCTCGGCGCCACAGGACACTCGTAGTAAACCTGGCGGTTGAGAGCCATGAGCAAGCGCACGGCCTCCAACTGCTCATTCCTTGCGGAAAACGCGAGGCCCTGGTGCATGAATTCGTCAGTAAGATATTCGATGGCATGGGCGAGATGGTTCAGCGCGTGCCCCGCCTGCGGAGTGATGTTGCGCCGGCGGTTGGTGCATACATTCGCGACAGGGAGCGCCGGCACAGAGGCCGAGTAACCAGTAATCGTGGTGGCTGTCATGCTTTTTATCCTCATCCTGTTCCTCGGCGCCACGGGCATCTCTTTTCAGATGACGAACGTACTGTTTCCCGCAAGCGAACCGTCATTATCAGCGTGCCAGATCAGGAATCGAATTCCTCACGGCGTCCTTGCGCCCGCTCCAGATCGCCCCTCACAAGTACTGCACCGCCTTGACGGAACGAGGCTGAAAACCTAATCTCAAACCAGCATCCCGTCGCCTCGCGGCAGGTTTCGGCTTCGGTGAGCCGGGTGCAATTTTCTGGACTGGGCGGCGATGATTCCATACCACTGGCAATATCTTCCGCTGTTTCTGCAAATCCTTGCAGCGTTTGGACTTGGACTGGTATTCGTCGTGGCCTCCTGGTACGTCGGGCGGCATCGCAATACGCCGGTCAAGCTGGCCCCCTACGAATGCGGGATTGTGGCCGTGGGCGATGCCCGGCAGCGCTTCAGCGTACGCTTCTACATGGTGGCCATGCTCTTCATCCTGTTCGACGTGGAAATGGTTTTCATGATGCCCTGGGCGGTCATCTACCGCAAACTCTATGGAATCACCGGCTCGCGGCTCTTCGGCTTCTGGGAGATGGTCGTTTATCTGGGATTTGTGGCCGTGGGGCTCTACTATATTGTGCGCAAGGGCATCCTGAACTGGAGCCAGGACAAGGCGGACCTGTAGGGTCTGCCATCGAATCTCCAGGGCCAGCGACGGGGGCTAATTTTTACGAGTTCTAGGAGTGAGGAGTGACGCATACCGGGTGTCTGCTAGCGACGAGCGACAACGAAATCGGGAAAATTGGCCCCGTCCCGCCGGGTTGCGGCGAAAATCCGGCCATACTTCATTCTCGCCCTCGACGGTGGACCCGCCACAGCCTTCGGGCTCGGCTTCGTCTGGCCGGATTTTCACTCGCAACGCTTGCCCCGGAGATTCGATGACAGACCCTATGATGGCCGAAACCAAAACACTCATCGGCAAAGCGGCCGTGCTTGAGGGGCTCCACGAACATCCTGCGATCAAAGCCATCCTGGCCTGGGATCCCGCAGCATTGACGGACGCAAAGTTTGACCGGGACGAGTTGACGCTTACCATCGCCGCTGACAAGATCCGCGCTGCGGCAGCCTCGGTGCAGGCCGCGGGCTACAACTTCTTCGAGGACGTGACCGCGGTGGACTGGTTCCCTTCCTCGCCGCGCTTCCAGTTGAGCTACCACATTTTGTCGCACATATATAAGGAGCGCATCCGGCTGCGGGTTATGGTGGACGGCGACACTCCGGCTATCGAGTCGATAACATCCGTCTGGCCGGCGGCCAATTTTTACGAGCGCGAGGTCTTTGATCTCTTCGGCATTCGCTTCGAGGGCCATCCTAACCTGCGCCGCATCCTGATGCCCGACGAGTGGCAAGGCCATCCGCTGCGCAAGGACTATCCGGTGGAGGGGTACCGCTGATGAATTCAGGCACACCCATCCTCGAAGTCCCTGTAGCGGAAGGCGCGCGCGATCAGCACATGATCCTGAATATGGGCCCTCAGCATCCCGCCATGCACGGAGTTCTGCGTCTGGTGGTGGAGATCGACGGCGAGATCGTCGTCCGCCTCTACCCGGAGATCGGCTACCTGCACACCGGCATCGAGAAGACCTGCGAGGCAAAGTTCTATCACCAGGTTGTTCCGCTGACCGACCGGCTCGACTACCTGAGCCCCATGGCCAACAACCTTTGCTACTGCCTGGCCGTCGAGAAGCTGCTCGGCCTCGAGATTCCCGCCAAGGCGCAATGGCTGCGCGTGCTGCTGGCCGAGCTGACGCGCCTGAACTCGCACCTCATCTGGCTGGGCACGCATGCAATGGACATTGGCGCGCTGACCGTCTTTCTTTATTGCTTCCGCGAGCGCGAAGAGATTCTGCGCATCTTCGAGGGATTGTCCGGCCAGAGGATGATGACCAGCTACATCCGCATCGGCGGACTGGCTATGGAGCCGCCGCTGGACTTCTTCGATCGCGTGCAGGGATTTATCCGGACTTTCCCGGAAAAGATAGACGAATACTCGAATCTGCTCACCGGCAATCCGATCTTCCGCAACCGGCTGAAGGGCGTGGGGATTTTGTCGGCCGCCGACGCCATCGCTCTGGGCGTCACCGGGCCGAATATGCGCGGGTCAGGCGTGGATTTTGATCTGCGTCGCGATATGCCCTACTCCGGCTACGAGAAGTTTCAGTTCAAGGTGCCCATCGCCACCGAGGGCGACTGCTGGGCGCGCTATCTTATCCGGCTTGTCGAGATGCGCGAAAGCGTCGGGATGATTCAGCAGGCGTTGGACGGGATGCCTGAGGGACCAATCAAAGCCGACGCGCCTAAGATCGTGCTGCCCGACCGCGAAAAGATGAAGACGCAGATGGAGGCGCTCATTCATCACTTCAAGATCGTGACGGAGGGATTCGCGGTGCCGGCCGGCGAGGTCTACCAGGGCATTGAATCGCCGCGCGGGCAGATGGGCTACTACATCGTCTCCGACGGCACGGCCAAGCCTTATCGCGTCCACTTCCGCAATCCCTCCTTCGCCACATTGCAGGCGCTGGAGACGATGCTGAAGGGCCGTATGATTGCCGACGTGATTGCCGTGGTGGGTTCCATTGACATTGTGCTGGGGGAGATCGATCGATGAGCGATGAATCGATGAGTCTCTTCTCCCCCAAACTCGCGGCGCGGCTTGACGTACTAGTCCTGAAGTACCCCATGCGCCGCTCTGCGCTGGTTCCCATGCTGCTTTACGCACAGGACGAGGTCGGCTACCTTTCCGATGCAGTCATCGCCGAAGTGGCCGTGCGCATCGGCATTACCGAGCTGGAAGTCCGCAACGTCGCCAGTTACTACTCCATGCTGCGCTTCAAGCCTGCGGGCAGGTACAACGTGCAGGTCTGCACCAATATCAGTTGCATGTTGCGCGGCGGCTACGAGATTTACGAGCGATTCCAAGAGGAGTTGGGCATCGGTCACAAGGGCGTCACAGCCGACGGGCTCTTCTCGCTCGAAGAGGTCGAGTGCATCGGAGCTTGCTCGTGGGCGCCGGCGATTCAAGTTAACTACGACTTTCACGACAAGATGACTCCGGATCATGTGCCCGCGATTCTGGCCGGTTATCGTCAGGCAAATGCAAAGGCCGGGGTCCCCAGCGACGGGTCTTTGTCGCTGGGGTGGAAAGCCACTCTGCCTGCATTAGTCTCCCATCATGACGAAGTCAAGATTGTTTCCAAACGCTTTGGACAGGGCGCGTCGCAGATCGATAAGTACGTCGAACTCGGCGGATACGAAGCCGCAAAGAAGTGCCTCAAGCAAGGCCCCGATTGGATCATCGAGGAGATGAAGGCTTCGAACCTTCGCGGGCGCGGCGGCGCAGGCTTTCCGGCGGGCATGAAGTGGTCCTTTGTTCCCAAGCACTCCGACAAGCCCAAGTATGTTCTGGTTAACGGCGACGAGAGCGAGCCGGGAACCTGCAAGGACCATCTGATCTTTTTGCACGACCCCCACGCGGTCATAGAGGGCACCATCATCGCCGGCCTGGCCATCGGCGCAAAGCTGGGCTTCATCTATCTGCGCGGCGAGTACCGCTATCTTCTCGAAATCATGGAAAAGGCCGTGGCCGACGCCTACGCGCTGGGCTTTTTGGGCAAGAACATCTTCGGCAGCGAGACCGAGTTTCAAATCATCACGCAGACCGGCGCAGGCGCATATGAAGTGGGCGAAGAATCGGCGTTGATGGAGTCGCTGGAGGGCAAGCGTGGCGTGCCGCGCATCAAACCGCCCTTCCCTGCCGTCGTCGGCCTCTATGGTGGGCCTACGGTTATCAACAACGCCGAGACCATTGCCACCGTGCCGCACGTAATCGAGATGGGCGGCTCGGCCTTTGCGGCCGTGGGCACGCCGCACAACGGCGGAACAAGATTGTTTTCGATCAGCGGCCACGTGGAGCGGCCCGGCGTCTACGAGCTTCCCATGGGCTACAACCTCAAGAAGATGATCTACGAGGTCGCGGGCGGCATTCGCGGCGGACGTGGATTGAAGGCTGTCATCCCCGGCGGCTCTTCTACGCCTGTGTTGTTGCCCGATGAGATTGACATCGGCATGGACTTTGACCAGGTGGGCAAGGCAGGATCGATGCTCGGCTCGGCAGGCGTGGTGGTCATCGACGACCAGACCTGCATCGTTGAGTTCGCGTTGCGGACTATCAGCTTCTATCAGCACGAGAGCTGCGGCTGGTGCACTCCCTGCCGCGAGGGAACCGACTGGCTCAAAAAATCGCTGACCCGCTTTCACGCCGGGTTTGGCGAAGCCAAGGACATCGACAATATTCAGTATCTTGCAGAGAACGTCCTGGGCCGGACCTTCTGTCCGCTCGGCGACGCGGCGGCCATGCCCATGCTGGGATATGTGAAGAAGTTTCGCAAGGAGTTTGAAGATCATTTGAACGGTAAGCCCTGCCCGTTCGCAAAGCACGTGGAGTTAGCAGTGGTATAGGGGCGCTGGAGACGAATGGCAGATGTAACTTTCATTGTCGATGGAAAGAAGCTGACGGCTCCCGCGGGGACGCTGCTCATCGACGCGTGTCGCAAGGCGGGCATCGAGATTCCGGCCTTCTGCTATTACCCCGGCCTCAGCCTGCAAGCCGCCTGCCGCATGTGCGTGGTGCGCCAGGAGAAGGTTCCCAAGTTGCAAACCGCCTGCACCACCACCGTCGCCGAGGGACAGATCTTCATCACCGAGTCGGAGGAGATTGCGCAGGCGCGCAAGGCGACCATCGAACTGCTGCTCGGCAACCATCCGCTCGACTGTCCGGTTTGCGACAAAGGCGGCGAGTGCGAGCTGCAGGACATGACCTTCAAGTACGGCGCTGGCGAGAGCCTCTACGAAGAGGCCAAGCATCATCGCGAAGAACAGCAATGGTCGCCGGCTGTCTACTACGACCGGCCGCGCTGCATTCTCTGCTATCGCTGCATCCGCGTCTGCGGCGAGGGCATGGACGTGTGGGCACTGGGAGTGCAAAACCGCGGCGTGAACTCGGTCATCGCGCCGAACGGTGGAGATCATCTCGACTGCGAGCAGTGCGGCATGTGCATCGACATCTGCCCCGTGGGCGCACTGACCTCGGGAAGCTACCGCTACAAGACACGCCCCTGGGAGATGAACCACGTTTCGACGGTATGCACACATTGCGCCGACGGCTGCAAGGTGACGCTGGGCGTGCGCCAGACCAAGGACGGCTCTGAAATCCTCCGCGCCAGCAATCGCGACAATAGCGGCATCAACGGCGACTTTCTCTGCGCCAAGGGGCGCTTTGGATTTGACTTTGTCGAAAGTCAAGACCGCCTAACCCATCCGCTGGCCCGCAACAGCGAGGGCAAGCTGGAGCCGGTCACCTGGGAACATGCGCTGCGTTTGGCGGGCGGCAAACTCAAAAGTATCCGCGACAGCAGGGGCGGCTCGGGCCTAGGCGTCATCGGCTCCAACCGGACAACCAACGAAGAGAATTATTTGCTGCAGAAGTTCGCGCGTACAGTACTGCACACAAACAACATTGACCATGAACGCACCGCCGACTACGCCGCCTTTGTGCGAGCCCTCGCCGGATACAACGGCAAGGCCGCCAGCCTGCGCGATACAGCCACGGCCCCTGCGATTCTGCTCATCGGCGGCAATCCCACCGAGGAACATCCACTTCTGGCCTGGAATCTGCGCACCAACGTACGGCTTAATCATGCCCGGCTCTACGTCGCCAATGCCAAGGCCAATAAGCTGGAGCGCATGGCCAAAGCGACGCTGCGGCTGCCCGCCGACGGCTACCCTGCACTGACCGCGTACCTCGGCGGCAGCAGCGCCGTTATCAACAACGCCTGCTTCCGCGAGTTGGTGCGCTCGGAGGAATCGCTGTTGGTGGTCTTCGGCTCCGAGTACAGCGGCTCTCAAGTCGCGGAGCTTGTGGAATGGGGGCTGAAGCGCGGCCCCAATTCCGGATCTGTCCGCTTTGCTCTGCTCGGCGGCTACGCAAACTCTCGCGGCGCGGCGGATATGGGGCTGTTGCCGGATTTGCTTCCCGGCTATGTGCCGGTCACAGCTCCCGGCGCCTTCGCCGAGTATGCGGGCATGCCTGCGACCCGCGGCAAAACGCTGGCAGAGATGATGGAGTCAGCTGGCACAGGTGAATTGGGCGCATTGCTGATGGTTGGCGACGACCCGGTCGCAAAGCTCGGTACCACACCGGAAGCCTTCAAGAAGAGCTTCATCATCGTTGCAGATATCTTCCTCACCGAGACGGCTGCGCTGGCCGATGTGGTGCTGCCTGCTGCCAGCCTCTATGAAAAATCCGGCACGGTGACCAACACCTTCGGCGACGTGCAACTAGTGCGCAAGGCCGCCGACCGCGCCGGAGTAAAGCCGGAGTTCGAGATTCTTGTTCGCCTGGCTGGCGCAATGGGCGTGGACGTAAAATCGCTTGTTCCTTTTGGCAAAAGCGGCGTCACAGCCGACCTCGGCCAATCGCGCGGCGCGCAATCCGGCGAGGCAGACATGCATGCGGTGTGGCTCCAGGCCAACAATCTGGAGCCGAAGCTGAGTCCCTTCGATCCACTGGCGGTGCTGGATGAAATTTCCCGGCTGGTTCCCGGCTACGATGTGGATCGCATGAACCTGCTGAGCGGCAACGATGTGCAGACTGAGCCGGGCTCTGCGCCGGCTTCGGCGATAGCCACGCGGGGCCAGATCACGCCCGCTCACGATGGTTTATTTACGTCAGGAACTCTTTCGCAGCACAGTACGGCGCTTCAGGAACTCGCGCGGCATCAGTCGGCACAGTTGGTAAAGATTCGGACAAAGTAAGTTTGTTGCAACAAAAAAGAGGCTGAAGACCAGTGACGATTTTGCAGTTCATTCTGTGGAGCATGCTTAAGGTAGCCGTGGTGACGGTGGTGATGCTGCTGGGCATCGCCTACACCGTGCTGCTGGAACGCAAGCTCGTGGGGCGCATCCAGAACCGCTGGGGCCCCAACCGCGTGGGGCCCTTCGGCCTTCTGCAGCCGCTGGTGGACGGCGCGAAGTCCTTCCTCAAAGAGGACATCATTCCCACCGGCGTCTACCGGCCGCTCTATCTGCTCGCTCCTATCATCGCGCTGGGCTGCACGCTGATCTCCATCGCGGTTGTCCCCTTCGGTGCGCCGGTTTCCGTTTGGGGCAGCCCGCCACTTTTCCAAATTTCAGATGTCAACGTCGGCCTGCTGGTCATCCTGGGCGTCACCTCCATCGGCGTCTACGGCATCGCGCTGGCCGGCTGGTCGTCGAACAACAAATACTCGCTGCTGGGAGCGCTACGCTCCTCGGCGCAGTTGGTCAGCTACGAGTTGGCTCTGGGCCTCTCGCTGGTCGGCGTCGTGCTGCGCGCCGGAACCCTGAACCTGCGCCTGATTGTTGAGCAGCAAGGGACCAACGGCATCCTGAGCTGGAATATCTTTGGCGGATTTCAGTTTGTCGCTTTCTTCATCTATCTGATGGCCGCCTTTGCGGAGACCAACCGCTCTCCCTTTGATCTGCCCGAGGCCGAGAGCGAGCTGACTGGCGGCTATCACACCGAGTACAGCTCCATGAAGTTCGCCATGTTTTTCATGGCCGAATATGGCAACATGATCAATGTGGGCTGTGTGGCCACGTTGCTGTTTCTGGGTGGCTGGACGAATCCATTTGCCAATTTCTTTGGCAGTCCGCACAACATTCTGATCCAGGCGCTGATGCCCCTTTTCTGGTTTGTGAGTAAAGTTTTCTGCTTTCTTTGTTTGTATGTGTGGGTGCGTGGAACCTTGCCCCGCTTCCGCTATGACCAGTTGATGAACTTCGGATGGCGCTGGCTGATGCCGCTGGCCATTCTGAACATTGTGGCGACCAGCCTGTGGCTGGCTTATCGCTGATTTTCGAATCGGGGAGTAATTCCCGGAGCGTGCGATGCACCTGATTTTGTTTATCGTTTTTGCGGGACTCTGCCTGGCTGGAGCCATCAACCTCCTCCTCCAGAGCCATCCCATCGACAGCGCCTTGTCGCTGATTGTGGTGATGACCTCGCTGTCCGTGCTTTACCTGCTTCTGGGCGCGGAGTTCCTGGCCGCTGCGCAGGTCATCGTCTACGCCGGCGCCATCATGGTGCTTTTCACCTTCGTCGTCATGCTGCTCAACGCCGGGCGCGAGGAGCGCACCCTGGGCAGCCGTGTAGCGAAATCCATCGGCTTTCCCGCCGTGACGGTGATTCTGGCCGTCATTGCCACTGTGATACTGCATGCGCAGGGATTGGGTGTTGCCCGGCTGAGCGACGGCATCACCTCCACGGAAGATTTGAGTTCGATCCTCTTCACCAAACTGCTGCTGCCCTTTGAAGTCACCTCGGTGCTGATTCTCATCGCCATTCTGGGCGCGGTGGCCTTGGCTCGGCACAGCGAAGGCAATGAAGACTCGCAAGGCAGCGCGGAAGGGACGGGCAAATGAATTCCTTCTTTGCGCAGGAAGTCCCGCTCTCCTGGTATCTGCTGTTGAGCGCCGTCTTGTTTTCGCTGGGCGTGGTCGGCTTTCTCATTAAGCGCAATCTGATTACCGTTTTTATGTCCATTGAGCTGATGCTCAACGCTGTAAATCTTTCGTTTGTCACCTTCGCCCACCAGTGGCACGCGGTGAAGGGGCAGATCTTCGTCTTCTTCGTGATGATGGTGGCCGCGGCGGAAGCTGCCGTGGGTTTGGCCATCATCATCGCCGTCTTCCGCGCACGCGCAACCCTGGCCGTCGACCGCATCGACCGGATGAAACTATGAATGCAGACCTCCATCTCTGGCTGATTCCGCTCTTGCCCTTCGTAGGATTCCTCCTTAATGGAATCCTTGGCCGCGGTTTGCCTAAGTGGTTTATTACAACGATTGCGCTAGTGGCGCCGTTGGCTTCGTTCTGCGTGGTGCTCAATGCGTCACTGGGAATCTTCGGATTTCTCCCAGCCTCCAATTCCCTTCCCTACACCGAAACCTGCCCGCTGCCCTGGATCAACATTCCCGCGCTGCAAATCGACTTCAGCTTCGTCCTCGACCAGCTTTCGATCGTTATGCTGCTGGTGATCACCGGCGTCGGCTTTCTGATCCACGTCTACTCCGTCGGCTACATGGCCGACGACGAAGGCTACGCGCGCTACTTCTCTTACTTGAACCTCTTTCTATTTTTTATGACTGTGCTGGTCCTGGCCGGCAATGCGCTGGTGATGTTCGTCGGCTGGGAGGGCGTCGGCCTGGCCTCGTACCTGCTCATCGGCTTCTGGTTCCAGAAAAAATCCGCAGCTGACGCAGGCAAGAAGGCCTTCATCGTCAACCGCATCGGCGACTTTGGCTTTCTCATCGGAATGTTTCTGCTAATCGCAAACTTCGGCACGCTCACCTTCAGCGAGCTAGGCGCGCGCCTCAACGCGCATTCTGAGTGGCAGGGCGGTGTGCTCACCATCATCGCCCTCTGCCTGATGCTGGGCGCAGCGGGCAAGAGCGCGCAGCTTCCGCTCTACATATGGCTGCCTGACGCGATGGAAGGCCCCACGCCAGTCTCCGCGCTTATTCACGCGGCCACCATGGTCACGGCCGGCGTCTACATGGTCGCCCGCACGCACGTTCTCTTCGACCACTCTCCCGTCGCGCTTAGCGTAGTTGCCACGGTCGGCGCGGCCACGGCCATCTTCGCCGCGACCATTGCGCTTGTCCAGAACGACATCAAGCGCGTGCTGGCTTACTCCACCATCTCACAACTCGGATACATGTTCTTGGGCTGCGGTGTGGCGGCATATTCCGCGGCGATCTTCCACCTGATGACCCACGCCTTCTTCAAGGCGCTGCTTTTCCTCGCGGCAGGCGCGGTGATTCACTCGCTCGGCGGCGAGCAGGATCTGCGCAAGATGGGCGGCCTCCGGAAAAAGCTGCCCATCACCTTCGCCGTCACTACCGTCGGCGTTCTGGCCATCGCTGGAATTCCACCCTTTGCCGGATTCTTTTCCAAAGATGCAATTCTTTATGCTGCATTTTTGCAGGGAACCAACGGCAAGATTCTCTATTCCGTAGGTCTTTTGACGGCGTTTCTGACCGCTTTCTATATGTTCCGGCTGTGGTATCTCACCTTCATGGGCGAATCACGCAGCGAAAATGTTCATCCACATGAGAGCCCGTGGTCGATGCGCGGTACGCTGCTGATTCTCGCCGTTCTTTCGGTTTGCGGCGGCTGGATCGGCATGGAGCATTTCGGCAACTTCCTTGCGCCTTCCGTGGGTACAATGCCCACTGAGGCCGGCAATTGGCGTCTGGAATTTATTTTGAGCATCGTGGCCGTCGCCGTAGCACTGGAAGGCTGGATGATCGCCGACAAGTTCTACCGGCGCAAGCTAACCAAACCAGCGCAGTATGCGGCGGCTCTGCCGGGCACTTACAATCTGCTGGCCAACAAGTACTTTGTTGACGAGTTTTACGGCGCTGTGGTGGTCAAGCCGCTGCTCGGCGTTTCGAAATTTGCACTGGAGTGGGTGGTTGACATCGGCATTCTGGGCGGCGCAGCATGGCTGCTCGGCGGCATCGCTTCCTTCACTGGAGCAATCTTACAGCGCTGGCAATCGGGCAATCTGCGCTCCTATGCGGCGTGGCTGGCCGCGGGCGCGGCGGCGGTGCTGCTCTTCCTGCTGGTTCCGTGGGCAACGGTGCTGGCCAATCTTCCGGCAATTCATCTTGGCATGGCGGGGCATTGAGATTCAGTGATTGGAAAGGGGGGTGGTTATGCAGATTTCACGAGGTTGGCGTCTCATTATTTATTTGATCGGTTTGACGTCTTTTGTACTTTTCGCAGCAGTTGTCATAAATCCAAAGTTATTGAATGACTCGCAATTCTATTCGCGAGGCATACTTGGTATGTTTTGTAGCATGGTTGTAGCCGGCCTTTTCATTTGGTTTTGGGAGGGAAGAAAATATTACAAAATTGCTACTGCAATAGTACAAGTTGTAGCTTCTGGTTTTATAGCAGTCCATGAGTGGATACGTCATAGGGACTGGTCGAACTTGGGATTAGATCTCTGTTTGTTGTTGTGCATTGTTGGATTGATTCAACTCAAGATGGCAATCAAAGATCAGATATCGCAATCTAGGTCTGAAGAAACAATCCATCCGTCAACAGGAAAGTGATGATCTCAAGCTAAGACTTTTACCATACTCAAGGTTACTTGACAGGTTCTAACGAATGGATGTAATTAACAACTCGATTCTCACACTCATCCTCTTGGCCCCGCTGGCCGGAGCGGTGTTGGTGGCGCTAGTCCCCGACCGCTGGAAGCTGCCCAACTGGATCGCGCTCGCGACCACGCTCACTACCTTCGGCCTCACGCTGCACCTGCCCGCGCATTTCGACAAAACACAACCCGGATTCCAGTTTGTCATCGACATCCCGTGGATAAAGAGCCCCGCCATCAACTACCACGTGGGCGTGGACGGCTTGAGCATGTGGCTTGTGGTGCTGGTCGGCCTGCTCGCTCCCGTCGGCGTAGTGGCTAGTTGGAACGCCATCCACGAGCGGCGCAAGCTCTTCTTCGCGCTCTTTCTGATTCAGCAGACAGCCATGCTGGGTGTCTTTCTCTCGCTGGATTTGATGGTCTACTACGGCTTCTGGGAGTTGTCGCTGGTACCCATGGCCATTCTTATCGCCATGTACGGCCGCAAGGACGGACCCAAAGCCGCGCTCAAGTTTTTCCTCTTTACCTTCATTCCCTCCGCGCCATTGCTCGTCGCGATTCTCTGGCTCTACACGCAGACCGGCAGCTTCGACTTCACCACGCTGCAAATTCTCATCGCCCACGGAAACTTTCCTGCCGGAGCGTTGTACTGGGCGGCTCTGGCCTTTCTCTTCGCCTTTGCCGTCAAAGTGCCGGTCTTCCCGCTGCACGGTTGGCTAGCTGGCACTTTCAGTGAAGCGCCTGTTGCACTGGCCATGGTTGTCGCCGGCAAGCTCGGCCTCTACTCCATGTTGCGCTTCCACATCGGCCTCTTCCCCGAGCAGGCGCGGGCCATTGCGCCGGTTCTTGTGGGCCTCGCGGTTGTCGGCATTCTCTACGGCGCCTGTCTCGCATTAGTGCAGCGCGACTTCTGGCGGCTGATGGCCTTTGCCGCGCTGAGCCATCTTAGCCTCATTACACTGGGCATCTACGGACTCACGCTCACCGGCTGGGAGGGCGCGGTCTATCAGATTCTCTCGCACGGCGTGGTAGATGGCGCGCTCTTCCTGCTGCTGGGCGTGCTATACGACCGCTACGCAACCAGCCAGATCAGCGCCTACGGCGGACTTGCCGCTAAGCTCCCCCTCACGGCAACCTTCTTCGTGGTTGCCACCCTGGCTATGATTGGCCTGCCCATGCTCAACGGCTTCATCGGCGAGTTCCTGATTCTCGTCAGCACCTTCACTAGCGTCAGCAAGGGCTGGGCCATCGCCGCTACGCTGGGCGCGATTTTGAGCGCGGCTTACATGCTCTGGCTTGTCCAGCGTATTTTTTACGGGCCGGAGAGCGCACTGGTCACATCGAAGCCGCCTGAAGATCTTCGCCTAGGTCAGTTGGCCGTCCTATGGCCACTGGCCGCATTGATGCTGGTCATGGGAGTGGCGCCGATGCTTTGGCTGCCAACCATCGCAACTGGCATGCATCCTCCACCTGCGCAATTTCAAGTCATGCGCGTTTTGCCCCAAGGGGAGGTCCAGCGGTGATTTTTGTTTTACATTTCCTTTTAAATCACGAGGACCTCTTCCGCATCCTTCCCGAAGTCATCCTCACGCTGACCGGCGTCCTGGTGATGTTGCTCGACGCAACGCTCCCTCCCGGTTTGACGCGCCGTCCGTTGGGCTGGGTCGCCGCCTTCGGAACCACCCTCGCGCTGTGGGGCAGCCTCTTCCAGCTTTCCCTGCCGGCAGGAACCGGCTTTTCCGGCACGATCGAGACCAGCGCCTTCACCGTCTTCTTCCACGTGCTCATCTGCGGCATTGTACTGGTTGCGCTGCTGCTCTCGCTCGACACCTTGCCTGAAAAGAGCCATCACCAGGGCGAGTTCTACGCGCTCATCGTCTTTGGCGCAGTAGGCATGTGCCTGCTCACCGGCGCGGTCGAGCTACTGCTGGTCTTCATCGCACTGGAAATTTCCTCTATCGCCACCTACGTTCTGGCCGGCTACCGCAAACACACCGCCTGCGGACCGGAAGCAGCCATCAAATACTTTCTGCTCGGCTCCTTTGCCACCGCCTTTCTGCTCTACGGCATCGCGATGATCTTCGGCGCCACCGGCACCACGCAGATCTATGAGATTGCCCGCCTCGTGCCCATCGCTCAGAATCACGCGTTCATCCTGGTAGGCCTGGGGTTGATGCTGGTGGGAATTCTCTTTAAGGTCTCCGCCGTGCCCTTCCACGTCTGGACGCCGGACGTCTACGAAGGCTCGCCCACGCCCGTGGTGGCTCTGTTGTCCACTGCGCCCAAGGCCGCGGCCTTCGCGCTTCTCTTGCGCGTGATATACGAGATGCTGCCCACGCTACGCTCGGTCTGGCAACCGCTGCTGTGGGTGGTGGCTGTGCTCTCCATGACCGTGGGTAACCTGGCCGCGCTGCGCCAGCAAAACGTGAAGCGCATGCTGGCCTACTCCGCCATCGCCCATGCCGGCTACCTGCTGGCCGCCTTTGCCGGACTCGGATCGAGCGGCATTGCCGCCGCCAGCTTCTACATCGCGGCCTACGCGGCCATGAACGTGGGCATCTTTGCCGTGGTTACACTGGTCAGCGGATACGACGAGAAGCTGCCGCTGATCAACGATTATCGCGGGCTCATCTACCGCTCACCCTTGCTCGGCAGCCTGCTGATTTTCTTCCTGGTTTCGCTTATCGGCATTCCCTTCACCGGCGGATTCTTCGGCAAGTTCTATGCGTTTGCAGCTGCAGTGGGCGGCGGAGCCATCTGGCTGGCCATCATCGGCCTGCTGAACTCAGGCCTGGCCGCAGCGTACTACCTGCGCCTGGCTCTGGCCACTGCGCAGCGTCCGGACCTCGATGGCGTAACAAAGTCTACGCCGCAACAGGGATCGCCTCGAGTGGGCGCTGCCGTCATCGCAGCCCTGGCCATGGCAGTTCTAGTCACACTGGTCCTGGGAATTGTACCCAACGACGTGTTGCAGGCAGCCGAATCCGGCGCACATACGCTACGAGTTCCTCCCGCCGAAATCAGCATACCGGTAAATGTTGTGGAGCCACAGCAGCCCTGAAACTTCAGATTTAAATCGGACTCTGCACCGAACCCGCAGAGACCGGCACTCTTCCTGCTTCGACGGGCTGATTCCGCTCGAGCAGGTTTTTGTAGCAGATTACGGTCAGTCCCAGAATGCGGTCCTTCACATAGTTCTCCAGAACCCAGGCGCGCGCTGCCTTGCCCATGCGGCTGCGTCGTGCAGGGTTGCGCAGCAACTGCAGCACAGCCTCGCAGATGGCTACCGGGTAGCCGGGTGGAATCAGCAGCCCGGTCACCTCCGGCACCACAGCGTCGCGCGAGCCGGTGCATAGGGTGGTCACCACGGGAATCCCGCTGGCCGCGGCCTCCAGAACGACATTCGGAAATCCTTCCCGCCAGGTGGGCAGAACCATCACGTCCATGACGCGGTAGTAGGGCGCCGTGTCGGCAACATATCCGGTCATGTGAATGCGCGGATGGTTTTTAATGCGGGCGCGCAGATCGTGGCCGAGCGCATCTTCAGACGCATCAAACCAACCCACCAGAAGCAGACGTGCCTGTGGCTTGGCAATCAGAATAGCGTCGAATGCCTCGACCAACTCCGGCAGCCCCTTATCGCGGGTCAAGCGGCCCACAAAGCCAACCACAGGCGCATCTGTAGGAAGGCCGAGCCGGGCGCGCAGACTGCCCGGTCCCGGCGAGAAGTGCTCCACATCGACGCCGTTGCTGCTGCCGCCCCCCAGCATGTGCAGTTTGCTCGCCGGCGCCACGCGCAGAGCCAGCGCGATGTCGCGCAGGCTCTCGCTGTTGCACAGCACAGTATGAGAACAGGCCGAGGCCAGCCGCTCAGCGGCTAACAGGATGCGGCGCTTGACTCCGGTTGAGGTCTCCAGCTTGAGCCCGCGCAGAAGATAGACCCGCGACGGTACGCCGCAGAGCATGGCGGCCACTGAGCCCAGCAGACCGGCCTTGGGCGTGCTGAACTCCGTCATCTCTGGCTTTAGCCTGTAGAGCATCCAGCACAAGCACAGCAGCGACCACAGGTCAGCGACCGGCGCAATCTCCCGGCGCATGGGAATCGCTATCGACTCCACACCTTCCTTGGCGGCCGTGCGGGTTAGCAACTCGCCGGGGCCTGAAACCAGCGTTACCCGAAAACCCGCCTCGCGCAGCGTGCGTAATCGCCCGCCTAGAATCATGCAGCTCTGCGAGGCCGTGATGCCGACAACGATGTGGGGTCTTTGCGATGTGTGGGACCGCTCCCTCAAACGAACTGAAGAAGGAAAGCGGTTGCTCACCCTGAAAGATGGGCGCAAAAAAATAGAATCTGCTGTTTCTCTGCTATGCTCGAGCACGAGTCACCCCCAATAAGGGCTTACGCGCTCCGATAAATCATCGGTAACGCGTTCGGAGGGGTGCTCGACGTGTTCAGGAGTTCAAGCTATCCAGACGCTCGACCGGGCTATTACCCGCGCCGTTCGTCAACTCCCGATCTCTGTCTCAGCCGCTCCCCTCGTGACAACGCAGAAGAGTCCTAATAGGTTGTCTCCGCTGGAGATAAGAAGAATCAGTACCCACAGGAAACATTAATATGGTTTAATTTGTCAAGAAGAAAATATCTTCTGGATAAATGCGCTTAATTGAAGATTAATAAGGACGTTTGCTATATACTCGCTGAAATCCCTGAGGTTTTCCACATGTCCGCGAATCCACGTCCCAGGGTCCTTTTGCTGATTCCGCATCTTGGTGGCGGTGGCGCGGAGCGTGTAACGGCGCTTCTGGTGCGAAACCTGCCGGCAGATAAGTACGAACTGCACCTGGGACTCGTTGCCCAGGCGGAGACTGGTTGGGAAGCGATGCCGGCCTCGGTCCATCTCCACGCTCTGGGCGCTCCCAGGGTGCGTGCCGGAGCCTTCCGGCTGCTGCGTCTGGTGCGCCACCTAAAGCCCGATCTCATTCTCTCCGGAATGGCTCACCTGAACTTTCTCGTGCTGCTGCTGCGCCCATTCTATCCACGAGGAACGCGCGTCCTGGTGCGCCAGAACGGCACCATCTCCGCCATCCTGGCTTTTGGTGGAGTGCCCCGGTACACCCGTCTGCTCTACCGTCTGCTCTACCGCCGCGCCGACGGTATTATCTGCCAGACGCAGTCGATGGCCGAAGATCTGGCCCAGGAGCTGGGAATTCGCAAAAACCGGCTATCAGTGCTGCCCAACCCGGTAGATGTGGAGGAGATTCGCAGTTTCCTCAGCCTGAATTCGGCCCCGCAAGCTAGAGCTGGCCCCCATTTGCTGGCCGTGGGGCGCCTTGTGAGGGAAAAGGGCTACGATTTGCTGCTTCGGGCATTTGCCTCAGTCCGAATCGAGTTTCCTGACGCCAGACTGCTGATTGCCGGCGAAGGACAGGAAGAAGCGGCTCTGAAGGCTGAATGTCATGCACTGGGGCTGGATGCGGCGGTTCGCTTTGCCGGCCACATTGACCGTCCCTGGACGCTCTTTCCGGCGGCAACACTCTTTGTACTCCCCTCCCGGCACGAAGGCCTGCCCAATGCCCTGCTGGAGGCGGCAGCAGCGGGACTCCCCATCGTGGCCTTGCCGGCCTCCGGAGGCGTCACAGAGCTTCTGCGCAATCAGCCCGGTGTGTGGCTGGCCCTCGAAGTCTCCGCCGGGGCGCTTTCCGATTCCCTGCTCGCCGCACTTCACTCCCTGCAGCCGGGGGAGCGCTTCGCCCACAGCTTTGTCGAAGCCTATCGCCTCGACAGCGCTATCCAAGCTTATGAGCGCTTGATCGATCGAACCATTGCAGTGAGCCAGTAGAAAACCGGCCCCAGCAGCGCCACTACCGTGGCCAACAGCAGCGCGGAGATAGAGCCAATCTTTTCGTCGCGCGCCGCGTAGAGCGCATAGCCGATCAATAATGCCGGAGCCACGCCAAGCACACAGGCAACGCCAAGATTCCCCGCCTTGAAGGGCCGCATCAGCTCCGGTTCGCGCAGGCGCAACACCACCAGCGCCGCAAACTCCAGCAGCAGGCTTGAGCCGTACAGAATCAGATCGATTGAGATCAGCCTCTCAAAGCTCAGGCTGAGCGCCGCGGCCCATGCCACTCCGCAGAACACCACGCTCACCCACGGAACATCGCGGCGGTTACGCCGGGCAAAAATCCGCGGAAGCATTCCCTCCTCGGCCATGGCCATCGGCAGTCGCGTATAGCTCAATACCAGCGCGTTGAACATTCCAAACCCGTTGAGCGCGCCGCCGGCCACCACTGCCAGTCCTAGCAACGGCCCGCCCAGCAGCACCGCCACATTCGTCCAGTCGCCGGTAGAAAAATTCACAGCAGAAATCCCAGCTAGCGCCATCGCTATCACCGGCAACAGGTAACTCACGGCCACCAACAGCGTCGACCAGAGCATGGTTAGCGGATAGTTGCGCTGCGGATTCTCTACCTCGCCGGCGACGTTAGCCGCGTTGTCCCACCCCATGTAGTTCCACATCGCCACCTGAATCGCCAGGGCAATTCCGGCTTGCGAATGTTCGCCGCCCCATTGCACTGCGGGATGCGCCCTGAACCCATGCCAAAATCCTAGTGCCGTGAGAACCACAAACGGCGCCAGCAGCAACACGAACATCGCCATGGAACCATGGCCAACTGAGGGCGCGCCGCGCAGATTCCACGCCGTGCAAACCACAACAACCAACAATGCCCACCCATAGTGGCCCCAGCCGGCGGTGAGTGACGGATAAAACCTGCCCAGATAGCTGACAAAGAGCGCCGGATAGAGAGCCATGTCAAAAACACTGGCCGCCAACGAGAGCCAGGCCTCCTGGTAGCCCCAGAATTGCCCCATTGCCCGCCGCACCCAGACGTAGTAACCGCCGTCAGCGGGAATCGCGCTGGCCAGCTCGCCCACCATCAGTGTCGTTGGCAGGCTCCAGGCAAACGGCAGCACCAGAAGAATCAGAATCGCCGCGCCATAGCCGGCGCCGCCCAGAATGTCTTCTATGCCGTAGGGCCCGCCGGAGACCATGAAGTAGGTGGCGGCAATCAGCGGCAGAAGCAGCATCTTTCCCCGCGCCCCGCGACTGACGATCAGCTTTCGCGGAGAGTGCAGCGAACGGGCTTGAAGTTGGCTGTACATGGGATTTAATCAGGGCCTGGATGACGTGTATTGCTCCTGATTGTATCTAGCGGCGGGCAAGGTGCTTTCGCCGTCGCCGTGCGTGGCGGGCCTGGGCTCGCCACAGCGCCCATATTTCATGGAACTTTTCAATCGGGCTCAGCCTGGCGGGTGGATACTCGGCCAACACTCGGTCCAGCGACGTGAACTGAGCCGCATGGGTGCGGATGAATGCATGAAGCTCCGCCACCTGGGAGGCGTGGGTAAAGTTGCTATGGATGCATATCGTCCATATTCCACAGGACTTTTCCACCGGCCCCCAAAGCTGTTGCGGAATCCATGTAATTCCGGCGCGCTTGAATGGGACACGGGCAAATCCGTCCGATAGTATATCCAATCCCTCGATGCGAAGCGCGCGAAGCGTGGCCTGGTCGAAGCCGTGGCGTGGCGCGACGAAGATCCTGGGGGTCAGCCCCTGGCCGCGCAGAACTCCCAGCCCTTCGCGTATCCACCTGCGCTGGGTCTCCTCATCAACACCGGCAAATTCACTGTGTTGATGCAGCTTCAGAATGTTTGGGCTCTTGCTGATGCAGTTATGGCGGTACCCATGCAAGGCAATGGTCGCTCCTTCTGACTCCATGGCCCGCATCAGCGGCCAAAACTTTGGGTCAGGCGGTGAAAGATTCAGACTATGGTCATGGTTGTCGGGAACCACGGCAAGAATCGGCCGCAAACCGAACTCCTCGACCATCGGCAGGCAACGCAGCCAACGTTCGTGCTCCACCGTGGGACAAAGATCGTCGAAGCGCAGAAGATATTGCGCCGGCCTGGGAATCATTCTCTAGTCCTCATCGTGCTTTCTTGCCATCCCGGCAGAGATTTGCCCGCTTTCATCATGAACAACACGGCATTACGCCTGTTCGGCTATTCCTTTGGGTAGCAGCTTCCAGGCCCAATACCAGAGAAAAACAAAGGTGCTCACGGTCCACAGCGATGTGGCCAGCGCGATTCCAGCCACGCCGTACCAGCGCATGAGGACCAGATTTAAAAATACATCAAGCGTCAGGTTCAGAATTCCACAATAGAAAATCAGGTCGGAGCGGCGCAAGGCAATCAGAAAACGGTATAAAACACGGCTGGAGACAAAAAATGGAATCTGGATGGCATACATGGCCAGAACCGGGCTGACCAACGCCGTATCGCGCGGCCCGAAGACGCCATGCTGGAAGGTTATGCGAATAAGCCAATGCGATCCGGCAATCAGGGCCAACGCAATCGGCGTAGAAACCATTGCCGTCAAACGCACCCAGGTGCGCAGCGTATGCCGGCATCCGGTCCAGTCCCGCTGGGCAATCATGCGCGAGAAGTGCGGCGTCACCGCCGACGAGACTGCCCCCGCCAGCAGAGTAATCACCACGCTCACGAAGCGGTTGGCGTAAGCCAGCGCGGAGACGCTCCCCGCCGGAAGCATTGCCGCCATTGATTGATCTACCAGCAGCCCGCCGGAGGCCACTACGCCGCTCAGAAGCACCGGCCCATACTGTTGCGCCACCTCGCGTATAGCCTCTGTTGCTCCGTGCCACCACAGGCGGAAGCGGTATCCGCGCGCGTCCATCATCCACGCCACCGTTCCGGCGTGAACAAGCGCTCCGGCCAGGGTGGAGTAAACCATCGCCCAGATTCCGTAGCGGCCGCTGAGCAGCAGCGCTCCTAGAATGATCGCCACCGGGGTCGCCATCGGCGCCAGCGCGGGCCATGCAAAGCGGTCGAAAGTGTTCAGAACGGCGGTGCAGTTGGTGGCGATCCCGGTAATCAGGACCACCGGCAGTAGCGCGTAGAAAAGCCGTATGGCGAGCTCCATCTTTTCCGGCGGAAAGTGCGAGGCAATCAGCGGAAAGAAGCCGCGCGCGGCCAGAGCCATCACCACCGAAACCGCTGTCAGCAGCCCGCAGACCCACAGCATCGAGCTCGATAGAAGCTGCTGCGCGCGCTCGTTGCCTTCCCGTTCCCTCACCCGCACCAGCGTCGGCACCAGCGCCTGGTTCATCGATTCAGAGATCAAATTGATGAGCAGGTTGGGAATCAGGAAGGCCGCGAGAAAGGCGTCCATCGCGTCCGTGCGGCCATAAACCCCGGCGACGATGAACTCCTTGAAGGCAGCGACAATCTTGACCAGAATCCCCGCCGCAGTCACCGTGGCCGCCGCGCGAAAGATGCGCCGATTGACGCTGCCGCCCTGGAAGTACTGCGCGAGTTGGGGGATGGGGAACATGGTGGCAATGTGTAGTGCGATCAACCAGTAAGCCTATCGAATTGGCCCTTGGACTTCCTGAGTTCCATGAGCGGCACAGCTGCCGGAAAGCACTCCTCCAGCCCCTCCGGCTCTTCCACAGCCAGCCTTCCGGCCAGTGCAATCATAGCCAGCAGCAGCCAGCTGGTGCGGTTCTCCTCTACAGTAGCCACCATCGAGGTGATGCCCCAGATCACCAGCGTCAGGGCCATCGCCCAGCGAAGCGGTCCCTTCGTTTGGATGAGCGACCAGATTGCGACAGCCACAATGGCCATAGCCAGAAACAGTGCTACTAGTCCTCCGCTAATGGCAATCGAAAGCGCCGTGTTGTGCGCCGTGTCAATGGGCGACAGCCCAGCCGCCGAAACAAACGATCCCGCCCCGGTTCCGAAGAGTGGCGCCTTCACAAAAGCATGCCAGCCGGCTGTCCAGATATTCCACCGCAGGTTCAGTCCGCCACCCTGAAGCTGCTCATTGATGGTTGCCAGCCGCTCAAAGCTTCCCCGGGGAACAATCCACCAGATCAGTGCGGCAAGCGGCGGCAGGGCCAGAGCTCCGGCCCAAACCCTCTTTGGATGACCGTATCCCAGCAGAATTGCGCTGCCAGCGAGCGCCACCATGACCTCCAGAAACCCTCCGCGAGAGGCGGTGAGCAACACCGCGACCAGCCCCAGCGGAAAGTAGCCCGCCGCCATCAGCCGCCATGGCCACTTCCGCTCGCTATTGACCAGCAACGCCGCCAGCGGAAAAGCCAGGTTGAGAAAACGGGCTACATCGTTGGGGTCCTGTCCCGTGGCGGCATAGCGGACCTGCTGGTTGGTCATGGCATCGGCGGAAACGTAGTTGGCCAGTGTCAGCGCGGCCAGCACCCAGGAGCCGGCTATATAGGCCCGCATCAGCGCGCGTAGATCGTCAGCGTTCTCGGCAAACTCCCACACCAGCCAGACAATCATCATCTCCTGGAAGTAGCCGCGCAGTTTTGTTAGTGTCGCCAGCGGCTCAATGGTCCAGAAGCAGGTGCAGCAGAACCAGAGATAGAGGGCAAGAACGAGCCACAGCATTGGTCCGGGAGTGCGCAGGCGGCCGGCCTGAAAAACCGCGGGAATCGCCACCAACAGCAACAGCAAGCCCACCACTCGGGCAATGTTGCCCAGCGGCTCGCCCAGTTCCAGGGAGTACTCCCAGGGAATCGCGAAGGCGAAGATCAGCAACAAAACCCAGGCGATGCGGCGCATCAGAACCTCTGCGAATAGACCAGGCCGGCGTAGATCGTGACGCCAATCGCCGATTGAATGGCTGATTCAATGGACCGGTTCCACAGTGTTCTGGCCGCGGAGTCGGGCACGTAGAGAATGTCGCGGTCGTGGACCAGTTGGTCCGGCTCCTGGCCGTGCAACATGCGCTTCAGGTTAAGGCTGGTGAGTGTGCGTCCGCCCTTTTGCTCGCGGATGAGAATAGCCTTGGTCATGGCAGCGTTCTGCGATGGTCCCCAGGCCAGCGAGATTGCCTGCACCACGGTCAGCCCCTGCACCGGATCGACGGGAAACCCGCCCGGACGCTGCACATCGCCGACCACGTAAACCAGCCCCGCGCGGCTCACCTGCACTGTGTCGCCGGGAGCCAGTTCGGGATTGTGATCGTTGGCAGAGTCGGCAGCGTCGGGGTCCAGAACCACTGGATGCGGCGTCTTGGCGTCATCGCGGTGGAAGATGATCACCAGCCGTCCCGCGCTCGGCGATAGGCCGGAGGCCGCCGAGATCAGGTCCAGCAGCCGGTGGTGCAGCGTGTAAGGATAGACCCCCGGACGCATCACCTCGCCCAGCATGCTCACGTCCTGTCCAACGTATGAGATCACCAGCACGGAAACCAGCGGATGCCGCAGCATTCCCTGAGCCACCAATGCCGCCTCAATGACGTGCGCGGCGGCCTGCTCGTCCATCCCGCCTATCTGCACCTCATGCACCATGGGCAGCATCACCGTGCCCGTTGGGGATACGCGCACCATGGAATGGAACTCCGGCGTGTGTACTTCGCTCACATCCAGAAAATCGCCGGGTGCGATGGGAGCGGGCATCGGAGTGGCCGGCTGTATGCCGGGCATCGGTTGCGCGCCGGATTGGCCGGGATTGTTCCAGGTTGTCGGCGCTTCCCTGGGATTGGGCTGAACCCGCGTATCCGGCGTGGCGGGCAGCTTGACCACTCCCGTGGGCAGGCCGGAGGTGGTGGGCGTGGGCGCCTGGGCATGAATCGTCGCACCGGCCAGGATAATAGCCAGCAGCATCACAACTGCGCGGCCAGCGGAAGAATGTGAGATGGGACGAATCGACTCCATCAGGAACGCGCCTCCAATTGCCAGCCATAGGCTGACAAAGAGTGTGATGAGCATGTAAAGCGGCAGATCGGGCGTCACTGGCTTGGCCGGCGGGCGGGCAGCGTCCACCACCGTGATATTGGAGCTTTCTACGCCGGCGGCCAGCCCCGCTTCCTTCACCTTCTCCAGCACCCGCACATATAGCTCATGGCTGGCTTTGGCCTCCTCGCTCATGGCCGCGAACTGAATGGCCGCCTCGTTGGCCTTCATGCCTTCCGCGGTCAGTTCCTCGAGATTTCCGCGGACAAGCCGCTCGCGGTCAGCGGCCGTCTGCCATGCGCTGCGGAATCCTTCCACCAGCTTGGCGTCCTCGGCCTTTTTCTGCTCGTCCAGATTCTGCAACAGCCCGCGAATCTCCACCACTCTGGGAAAATTAGGGCCATGTTCAATGCTGAGCTGGGCCTGCTCCTGTTCCAGATCGCTCCTGCGAGCGTGAATCTGCTGCAATATGGCGGTGGCAAAGTTGCCGCTTTCGGCCTGCACGCGCGGGTCTGAGGCGATCACCAGCTCCGGGTCGCCCTGCTGAGCAGCGCGATACTCAGCCTCGCGCAGGATGCGGTCCGTGGATGCGGCCACCAGCTGGCGGCCCTGCTCATCGATCTCCAGCATCGCCGTGGTGTGTTCACTCATGCCCTGCATGCCGTTAGCCAGCATCTCTGGCGTAGTCAACAGGCCGTGCTCGCTCTGGAACTCCGCCAGCCTCTGCTGATCCTTATCCCCCTGGGCCTTCAAGTCTTTGAGCTGGCTCTCCAGCCAGGTCCCGGCCTGGGCCGTGGACTGCACCCGCGACTCCGTGTCCTGCTCGTTATAAGCGCGAATCAGGGCGTTCACTACGTTGGCCGACAGCGCTGCGTCCCTCGATCGGAAGCGAATCTCAATCAGCAGCGTGCGCGGCAAAGTCTGCACCACGAGCCGCCGCTGAAAGCGCTCCAGCAGCCACTCCCGGGCGTCGGCAGCCGGATCTTCAGGACGAAAACCAGGAAACTTGCTGGCAAATCTGCCCATGAACCCCGGCGCCTGATAGAGCTTGAGGCCTGTAATCACCTTCCACGCCAGTTGATTGCTGCGGAAGACGCTGGCCAGGGTCTCCTGTTGCACTGGCGCGGTAAGAATGGAGGCCGCTACAAACTGCTCCTGCGCCTCCAGGCCAAGTGCGGAAGCTGGCGAGGTGCGCAACCCCACTTTGGCGCTGGCCTCGTACTGGTTGGGGGCGATCAGGCAATACAGCAGGCAGGCCAGCAGCATTCCCCCCACCACCCAGCCCATCAGGCGACGGCGGCGAACCAGCACACTCCAAAGCTCGCTCAGGTTGCGTGTGGAGCCGCGCGCGCCGCTGCCGGGCCGCGCAGGCAGCCACTGATTTGGTCCTTCATCGGGGTCGTAAGGCGAATCATGCGGAACGTCGTTTGATTCCGGCACGTGTAGGGTACCTCCATCCCTTCATTACTCAGGTGGAGGCAAATCTGGAGATTCAAAACGAACAATGCTGCAAATGTAGTCTCCGACAGTGTGCTTGATGGAAATCAATCCGTCAATAGAATCCCGCACAGCAGCCGGTTAAGCTCCCCCGCCGCTCCGGTACCACTCCACGGTGCGGCGCAGGCCTTCGCGGAAATCGACCGTTGGCGCATACCCCAGCAGCTCCCCGGCAAGGCGAATATCCGCCAGCGAATCGCGAATGTCTCCGGCGCGCGGCGGAGCGTATGCCGGTTGGCCCTTGTAACCAGTCAACTCCCGCAGAATCGCGTAGGTTTCATTCAGCGTGATGCGTTTTCCGGTGGCCAGGTTCATCATCCGGCCTGAGACCTTTTCCGCCGGTGCAGCGGCGGCCAGCAGGTTGCCCTTCACTACGTTGTCGATGTAGGTAAAATCGCGGCTCTGTTCGCCGTCTCCGTAGATGGTGGGCTGCTCCCCGGCCAGCATCCGGCGGCAGAAGATGGCCAGCACGCCGGAGTAGTGGGAAGTTGGATCCTGATACGGCCCGAAGACGTTGAAGTAACGCAGTGTCACCGTCTCCAGCCCATAAACGCGGGTGAAGGCGCTCATGTAATGCTCACCGGCCAGCTTGGCCGCGGCATAGGGAGAGATGGGGTTATGCAGCATCTCTTCGTGCTTGGGCAGAGTCGGCGTGTCCCCGTAGGCCGAGGACGACCCTGCGTAAACCACCCGCCGCACCCCTGCCTCGCGAGCTGCCACCAGCAGATTGAGAGTAGCGTCCAGGCAGTTCCGGTTGGTGCCCGCCGGGTCGGCTACCGAGCGCGGCACCGAGGCCAGCGCCGCCTCGTGGAAGACGATCTCCACTCCTGCGCAGGCCTTCGCGCAGGTTGCCGGGTCGGCCAGGTCGCCCTCGATGAACTCCATCGCCTCCAACCCAGTCAGGTTGGAGCGCTTGCCGGTGATGAAGCTGTCGATACCACGTACACTCTCAGCGCGATCCAGCAATGCTGCGGCAATTGAGCGGCCGATGAAGCCCGCGGCTCCGGTCACAAGATAGCTTGGCAATGAATCCCCCAAAGAATGTTAGTTCAAGGTGGAAAACCTCTCCACGTCCTGCTTTAGAGAGAATACTACTTTAGATACGAACCTCTAGTGATGCAATCCGCGTCAGGCGCTCGCCTCAGAAGTTTGTTTTACAATCAATCACATGACCAATTCGACCGAGGGCCGGTTGCCCGGCCTCATAGCAAGAATTGAGTCCCGTGAAGCCCGCATCGGCATCGTCGGGATGGGATATGTCGGCTTGCCGTTGGCGCTGCTCTTCAGCGCCCAGCGATTCAAGGTAACGGGCTTTGACATCGAACCCGGCAAGGTGAAGACGCTGAACTCCGGTAAATCCTACATCCTGCATATTATCCCCAGCGAGATTCAGTCTGCGCAAAAGGCCGGTTTCCGCGCCACGGCGGATTACTCTGAGATCGCCCAGATGGACGCGATCATCATCTGCGTCCCCACCCCTCTCAACGAGCACCACGAGCCTGATCTTAGCTTTGTGACCGGAACGGTTAAATCGATCGCTCCCTGGCTGCGCGAGGGTCAGCTCATTGTGCTGGAAAGCACAACTTATCCTGGCACTACCGAGGAAATTGTGGTGCCTCTGCTGGAGTCTGGCAACCCCAGCGGCCTGAAGGCCTCGCATTCGCTCGACGAGCCCGGCTTGCATGTTGCCTTTTCACCCGAGCGCGAGGACCCAGGCAACAAAGATGTAGCGCGCCACGACATTCCCAAGGTCGTCGGCGGCTGCGGACCAGTGGCCACTCAACTGGCCTCGGCGATGTACGGCGCCATCTTCAGCCGCGTGGTGCCGGTAAGCAGCCCCTCGACAGCCGAGATGGCCAAGCTGCTTGAGAACATCTACCGCTGCGTCAACATCGCGCTGGTCAACGAACTCAAGCAGCTTTCCATGAGAATGGGCATTGACATCCACGAGGTCATCGACGCCGCCAGGACCAAGCCCTTCGGCTTTCAGGCTTTTTATCCCGGCCCTGGCCTCGGTGGCCACTGCATTCCCATCGATCCCTTCTATCTCTCCTGGAAAGCCAAGCAATTCGACTTCCGCACCCGCTTCATCGAGCTGGCCGGTGAAATCAACATTAATATGCCCTATTTTGTGATCGATCAGGTCGCCGCCGGACTCAACGAGCATCGCAAATCCATCAAGGGCGCGAAGATTCTGGTGCTCGGCGTGGCCTACAAGCGCGACATCGACGACCTGCGTGAGTCGCCCTCCCTCACCATCATCGAATTACTGCGCGAAAAAGGCGCCGTGGTCGCCTACAACGACCCTTACTTTGCCTCCGTGGGCCGTGGCCGCCACTATGACCTGAATATGACCAACACTCCGCTTGACAATCTCGCCCAGTACGACGCCGTGGTCATCGTCACCGACCACTCCGCCTACGACTACAAGGTCATCGTCGAGCAGTCGCAGTTGGTGATTGACACCCGCAACGCCACCAAGGGCATCGATTCGCCCAAGATTGTGCATTGCTGAAAACAACATTCCACCTGTACCAGGCGATAACTTCTTGGAGGATTAGGATCTTTTTGTCCTCTGTGACTTGCCTGTGTTTGACGCCGCGTTCATAATGACTACAGGACAGCATCCGATGAGCGCAGAAGCGATCCAACTCAACTATGTGACCCTCTACAGGCGAGCCTTCGCTGAGTACGGGACGATGGCGTTGTGGAACTTCCGCGTCTTCGATTCGCCGTCTCCCGAAGATGCTCTGGTCGTTGCGCGTGCCTTGCGCATCGAAGGTGACCTCGACGCCCGCCGTCTCGCCGAGCAAATCGAGCAAGCCTGCCATGCCGCTGTCTAAGTTACAAGTCGATATTCTCCGGCTGCTGTCCTCGCACCGGAGCCCGGAGAGCTTTGTTGGAGGCTCGACGCCGCTGAATCGCAACACGTTACGCCGCTCCGACGATATCGACATATTTCACGACCGCGAGGAACGCGTCACATCGGCCGCTCTCAAAGACGCCCGCACCATGGAAGATGCAGGCTATGAAGTCATCTGGCTACGCCAGCTCCCCTCGATCCACACCGCACAAATCACATTGGGAAATGAATCGACACGTTTGGAATGGGTGGCCGACAGCGATTATCGCTTCTTTCCTGCCATTCCAGATGAGGTCTTCGGCTACGTTTTGCATCCCGCCGATTTGGCTATTAACAAAGCTATGGCCGCTGCCGGACGGCGCGAGGTACGCGACATCATAGACTTGGTGACCACACACGAAAAAATCCTTCCGCTGGGCGCCATCGTGTGGGCAGCGGTGGACAAATCGCCTGGTTTTACGCCTGAGGGTCTCATCGCTGAAATTCGCCGCAATGCCCGATATTCAGCTGCCGAATGGAAGGCGCTGGTCACCGATGAGCCCATCGACCCGGTAGATATCCTCGCTCGTTTACGTGCCGCTTGTGACAAAGCCGAAGCCTTCGTCGCCCAAATGCCCACCGACAAGGCAGGCCTGCTGTTCCTGGAGAATAGCCGCGTTGTCCAGCCCGACCCGGAACATCTGGATCGCTACCAGACTCATGCGGGGCAAAGGCGCGGTCACTGGCCCTCCAGCGCCGAGATCACTTCCGCCATGCTGGAGCGGTACAACCAAAAATCAAGTCTATAGAGCGTTCCGTGTTCCCCACGACAGCCCCCCGCCCCATCCTGTATCTTTGTGAAGTTCGCTTATGCTCCCTCTGAATGCAACCCTGGCTGAACCTCAGTCCTTCTCACTTGCAGAGAAACTCATCCTCATCCTGCTGGTAGCCGCCTCCGCCACTGCTTTCTGGCTCCGGTTCCGCGTCGTCCTCGGCAAAATCCTCCACTCCAAGCCCGACGCCAGCTTCCGCCTCTTCCCCATCGGCAAACGCATCTGGGATTTCATCTGGGAGGTCGCCTTCCAGGCCAAGGTCATTCGCCAGCGTCCGTTGCCCGGCCTGGCCCATGCCTTTGTCTTCTGGGGTTTCTGCGCTTTTGTCCTGGTTACTCTCAACCACTTCGCTTCGGGCCTGGGTTTCGGCTTTCTAGATCCCGCCAGCCGCTTTGGCCGCTTCTACTTTGATTTCGCTGCCATCTTTGCCCTGGCCTGCGTCGTAGGCATCCTCGGCCTTTTCATCCGCCGTTTTTTCGTGCGCCCCAAGTGGCTCGGCGAAAAGCTCTCTTACCAGTCCGGCTTCATTGCATTTCTGATCTTTCTGCTGATGGTCACCTACCTGGCCGACTTCTTTTTCGCCGACACTGATCCCGTCACACGGCCTCTCTGGTGGATCCACACCCTATCGCTTCTGATCTTCCTGCCCATCATCCCCCACACCAAGCACCTGCACCTGGTTCTCAGCCCGGTCACCGTCTTTCTCTCCCGCGGCAGCTTCAGCCAGATTCCTCCGCTCGCCGACGACGAAGATTTCGGTCTCATCGCCGGCACCGACCTGACTCGCCTCGTCAGCCTGCAAGCCTACTCCTGCGTGGAGTGCGGCCGCTGCACCGAGCACTGCCCCGCTGCCAACACCGGCAAGCTGCTCAACCCCAAGGAAATCATTCTCGGCCTGCGCGGCTATCTCAACGACCTCGGCCCGGCTTCAGAAGAGCCGCTGCTGGGCAAGTACAACCCCCAGGAGGCGCCCTTCCAATGCACCACCTGCGGCGCATGCGAATTTCAGTGCCCTGTGGGCATCGAGCATCTACCCATCCTCATCGGCCTGCGCCGAGGCGCGGTCAACACCGGCGCATGGCAGGACGACTACGGCAGCAAGCTCTTCCTTGCGCTTGAGCGCGGAGCCAACGCCCACGGCCTGCCCTCCTCCGAGCGTGACAAGTTCATCGAGAAGGCTGCCCTGCCCATCTTCGACGGCACTCAGGAATACTGTCTCTGGCTGGGCTGCATGGGCGGCTACGATCCCAAGGGCCGCGAGATTATCACCGATTTCGCCCGCATCATGAACTTCCTTGGCGCGAGCTTCGGCGTCCTGCGCAAGGAGAAGTGCTGCGGTGATCCAGTCCGCCGCCTGGGCAACGACCTCGTCTTCCAGCAACTGGCCGAAGCTAACCTCGAAGCATTGACCCAAACCCAAACCAAAAAAATAATCTCCATCTGCCCCCATTGCATCCGCACCATTCAGGAAGATTGGAAAGACTTCGGCGCTCCGCCCGCGGTCGAGCACCACAGCGAGTTTCTCGCTCGCCACGTCGATAAACTCCCCGCAACACGCTCCGGCCCGGAGAGCATTGTCTACCACGACCCCTGCTATCTTGGCCGCTATCGCAACGTCTACAAGCAGCCGCGTGCGGTCGTGGCTCGCACTGGCCAACTCGTCGAGGCCCCACGCTCTCACGAACGCAGCTTTTGTTGTGGCGCAGGCGGAGGTCTGGTCTTCCTCGGCGAAGAAACCGGCGAGCGCATCGGCCACGTCCGCGCCGCCGAACTGGTCTCGACCGGCGCGCAAACCATCGCCACTGCCTGCCCCTTCTGCAACAGCATCTTCCGCGATGCGCTCTCGGAAAAAGGCGACAGCGCTCCGCAACTGCTCGACATCGCCCAGCTAACCGCGCGCGGATTGCCTGCAAGCGGAATGAGTTAGAGTTTTGTGATTCCCTGCTCAGAATATAAATCTGAAGCACTCAATTAAAATCAACGTGAGATCGAAACAATGAAAATCGTCGTCGCCATCAAGCAAGTACCCGACCGTGATGCGCAAATCCGCATCGACGCCGCCGGCAAATGGATTGAAGACTCCGGCCTGCAGTACTCCATGAACGAATCCGACGCCTACGCCCTCGAAGAAGCTCTCCAACTCAAGGAGAAGCACGGCGGCGAGGTGCTCGTGCTCACCGCCGGTCCCGAGCGCGTCGGCCCCACCATCCGCGAGGCTCTGGCCAAGGGCGCCGACCGCGCTATCCACATCGACTGCGCCGACCTCAACTCCCGCGACGCACTCAGTGTCGCCCGTCTCCTCGCCGCCGCCGTCAAGCCCGAAAACCCTGACCTCATCCTCACCGGTCTCCAGTCCGACGATCTCGGCCAGGGGCAAACCGGCGTCATCCTCGCTGAGCTGCTCGGCCTGCCCCACTCTTCTCTCATCCTCCACGTCGACAAAACCGAAACCGGCATCTCCGTCAAGCGCGAACTCGAAGAAGGCTGGTTCCAGTTGATCGAGCTGCCCACCCCCGCCGTGCTCACCATTCAGTCCGGCGGCAACAAGCTGCGCTACGCCACTCTGATGGGCATCAAGCGCGCCAAGACCAAGGAGGTGCGTGTGCTGCCCGCCTCCGACCTGGCCGCAGACTCGTCGCCCGTTGCGGTTCTTGAGCGCGTCTCCCTGCCGCAAAAACAAAAATCCACCCAGATGCTCCCCGGTTCGCCCAGGGAAGCCGCGGCGGCTCTGGTAGAAAAACTGAAGTTCGAAGCGAGGGTGCTATGAGCGGCATTTGGATGGTAATCGAAGAGCGCGACGGGCGCGTCAGCCGCATCAGTTGGGAAGCCGTGGCCGCCGGTCAGAAATTGGCAGCGCTCACCGGCCAGCCCGCAAACGCCGTCGTCCTCGGCGCAAAGACCGAAGCGTTAGCCGCCGAAGTCGCCGCCATAGCACTGGCCAAAGTCGTCCGTATCGAGCATCCTCTGCTGGCTGCCTACACGGCTGACGGCTTCACCCTCGCCCTGCAACAACTCATCGCCGTCGATAAGCCGGATTACGTCGTCTTCCCCCACACCTACCAGGTGCGCGATTACGCTCCCAAGCTCGCCGCGCGTCTCGGCCAGACGCTCATCGGCGACGTAACCGCCATCGCTGACGGTCCCCTCTTCACCCGGCAACTCATGCAAGGCCGCCTCAACGGCTCTTACCGGCACTCCGGCAACGGCCCCTGCTTTATCTCCGTGCAGGCCGGAGCCTTTCGCCCCGACGACGCCCAACCCGGCGCAGCAGCCGTCACCGTCTTCACGCCTACCATCTCACCAGCTCATATTCGCACCCGCCCCAGCGAGCGTTTTCGCGGAGCGGCGCAGACCGTGGACCTCGGCGCGGCGCAAAGAATCATCGGCGTGGGCCGCGGCATCAAGGACGCCGCCAACCTCCCGCTCGTCCAGGAGCTGGCTGCTGCCCTCGACGCGGAGCTGGGCGCATCCCGCCCCATCTGCGACAACGGTTGGCTGCCCATGGAGCGGCAGATCGGCAGCTCCGGCCAAACCATCGCCCCCCGGCTCTACCTCGCCCTGGGCATCTCCGGAGCCATCCAGCATCTGGTCGGCATCAAAGGCTCGCAGTGCGTGGTGGCCGTCAACAAGGACCCCAACGCGCCCATCTTCGAAGCCGCCGACTACGGAATCGTCGGCGACCTGATGGAAGTTGTCCCGGCTCTCACTGAAGCGGTAAAAGCCGCCCGCCAGTAGAAACAGCTCGTCGCATCCCCTCCCAGACGGCCACAGCCTGCGAGATTGACGCGGGTATAAAAAACTCGTCCCGGCGAAGGCCACCGGCGCTATACTGTTCCGTAGCCGAAAAACGATCGACTTTTCCGGCTGGAAACGGGGAACAACACCATGGACCTGAATATAATCGCCTATCTGGTCTTGCTGATTTTGGCGGTAGCCATCCCGACGGTTCTTTTTCTTCTGCTGCGCTCCAGCCTGAACGGGCTGCTGCGCCACACCCTCAAGCTTCAGGCCGGCATCACCTTCTATCTGCGTTCCTTCCTTCTCGTTCTTTATCTTGCGGCTCTCTCAGGCGCCATTGGAATCTCCTTTGATCTGAAGCCGGAATCTCACTTCATGGAATACTTCTGGAAGGGCGCTTCAGGCCTCTCTTCATCCCTACAGAATCTGGTCATCTTCATTTCCGTCTACCTGATTCTGATCACCATTCTCATTGCCTCACTGAAGGTTAAAGTTGACGAATGAGCAATATCTGATCGTATCCTATTTCGTCTGCGCTGCCCTCTCTCTAGCGGCGGGGATCCTGGTCTATCTCTATCTTCGGCGGCCCTTTGCTGCCGTCGCCGCCGCGGCCTCGGGCAAGCATCTTCCCGCAATACTCAAACGGCTCTTTCCCTGCGGATTGATCTTCCCCGCCCTGCTAGGATTTCTTTCTGTCTCCTATCGGGGTTGCAATGAGTCCTACGAGAACATCATCGAGCACCGGGAATATCTCGTCTCCATAAATAAACAACAAATCTCCGCCATTCTGTTCTACATCGTCGTCGCAGTCCTCTTCTGGAATCTCATCGCCCTCCTCATCCTGCGCTCCGTGAAACGCGGCAATCAAGAACATTAACGTTGTCGTACTAGCCATGTGTCAGTACATAACTTGTGCACTGTTAGCTTTGTGTAAGGGCATGACTTTGCCGGGGTCCCCAGCGACAGGTCTTCGTCGCTGGGGTGGCTTCAGTCGTGCCGATAATGTCCTTAATAACACCGGGCTTTAGCCCCTGAGGGGTGCGTTCCTGTTCGCTCACTGGTGAATCACCGATTTCCGCAAATGCCGCCATTGACGATGGTAACTTGAATGAGCTACTCTTACCCCCGGATTTTCCCTCATATCAAATCAAGGAGATTGCACTATGAAAATCGCAGCATCCGTCATCCTTTTGTTCTTTGCATCGGTATTGGCCTACGCCCAGGGACCCAAGTCCTGTGAGGAATTGAAGGCTGAGATCGCCAAAAAGGTTGAAGCCAACGGCGCCAAGGCATACACGCTGGAAATCGTGCCCAAGGACAAAGAGGCGGAAGGTAAGGAAGTCGGCCATTGCGGGGGCGGAACCATGAAAATCATGTATCTCAGAACCTCGCCTCCGCCGGCCGCCGCCACCGCGCATAAACCCGCAGCCCCGGCTAAAACTGCTGCTCCGGCAAAAACCGCAACCACGCCGAAAAAGCCTGCGCCTGCAACACCGAAGCCCTGATGTGCACATGTATCGGCAACAAACATATTTGCTGGTGCCCCAGGTCCCGCTTTGGGACCTGGGGATTAAGAACCCCAACTTGCCCTGCCGAAAGCCAGCCCTGAGCCTGTCGAAGGGGCTTCCACCTAAACAACTTAGCTGACCCCTGACCCCTGACCCCTGTTCCCTGTTTTCAATTGCAGATAATTATGCTAATTGCGCGCACAATATAGAAAAGCGTCTGAAACCCAGACATTAAGGAAACCCTGTATGACCGATGTCAATCAAACTACCTCCGCCCCGACCGTGGCGGAAGAATCCGATGCTGTACCTGAAAACCCCGCCATCGCCCGCTGTTTAAGCGCCTGGGCGCGTGCCTACAAAGCTGAAAAAGCAATTAAGAATGACCACTACGAAGCAGTTAGGAAGGGCAATCATAACTACTGTAAAGCTATGCCTCGGCTCTCCGGCTACGATAACATCCGCGATTTCATCGCCTGCGTCGCCCACGGCATGCTCATCGGTGCAATCGATTGGGACTACAGCACCAAGCTCCTCTATGCCGCCCAGGTCGCGCTATGCACTGTGCGCCGCCAACCTGTGCCGGAGAAACCAGTCACCGCCTGACACCCCCCTCCCCCCCTAAAAAAATAAATATTTTTTTTGCTTGCAGATTAATTCAGAGATAGGTTTCGAAAGGTCTTCGCTTTTGGGTGATCGGAGGGTGGGAATCACGAATTCCGTGGCGCGTTAGCGCCGTCTGCCGCACCGCAGGTGCCGCGCAAGCGCCGTCTGCCGCACCGCAGGTGCCGCACAAGCGCCGTCTGTCGCACCGCAGGTGCCGCTCAAGCGGCGTCTGTCTGGACGGCTAGTCCCGAATCGTCTCCTTGCGTACGGTCAGCCTTTCCACCAGCTCTGCGCGTACCTCGTAGCCGCGGCCCGGAGTCTCCGGCACAGCGATCTCGCCCTCCGGTGAAACCGTAACTTCCGGCTCGATGATGTCTTCCTTCCAATAGCGCGCCGAAGCCGACACGTCACCGGGCAGCTTGAAGTTTTCCAGCGTCGACAGCGCGATGTTGTGCGCGCGTCCCACGCCTGACTCCAGCATTCCGCCGCACCACACCGGAATCTTCCGCTCCCGCGCCGTGTTGTGCACCGCGATGGCTTCGCTGAATCCGCCTACGCGGCCCAGCTTTATATTGATAATCCGGCACGACATCAACTCAATCGCTGCCTGCGCGTCGCGCCGGTTGCGAATCGATTCATCGAGACATATCGCTGTCCGCAGCCGCTTTTGCAACTGCGCGTGGAAGTAGAAGTCGTCGTGCCATAGCGGCTGCTCGATCATCAGCAGGTTGAATGCGTCGAATCTCGCCAGGTGCTCCGCATCCCGCAGGCTGTAAGCCGAGTTGGCGTCGCAACTGAGAGTGATGGCAGGCCAGCGCTTGCGCACCTGCTCGAAGACCTCCACGTCCCAGCCAGGCTTGCACTTCAGCTTGATGCGCTGATAGCCGGCTGCCAGTTCTCTTTCGATGATCTCCAGCAATTCGGAGATTGTCGGATGGATTCCCAGCGAAACTCCGCACGGAATCTTCGTGCGCGTTCCGCCAATCAGTCGCGAGAGCGAAACTCCTTCGCGCAGCGCCTCCATATCCCAGATAGCGTTTTCCAGCGCCGCTTTGGCCATGCGGTTGCCGCGCACCTGCCGGAAGATCAGCGGGCACGCGCCGCCGGTCGCGGGTGACTCAGCCTTCAGCATCGGTCCCAACTCGTCGGCGATTACCTGCCAGGCGCTGTCGGTAGACTCTTCGGAAAAGAAGGGCCGCTCGCCTGCCGTGCACTCGCCCCAGCCGGTCAGTCCTTCGGACCGGATCTCCGCCAGCAGTATTCTCCGCTCGCGGGTGACGCCAAAGCTGGTTTCAAAAGGACGCACCAGCGGCAGGTGCAGTTCGCGCAAAATGATGGCGTCGATCTTCATGTTTTTTACATTCCCTCGGATTCGAGGTTTGCATCGCTCTGCATTAGATGGCCCAATTCGTAGATTCCGTTTCCCTCCGCGTCACGGGTGAAGCCGACTACGGCGAGTCCATGGGAAAATGCCGCCTGAAACTTTTTGCGGTTCTCCGACTGGACAGTCAAAGCGCGCTCCCGGTCAGTCTCAGCGGCTCTCCACGCGTAGATGGAGGCCGGAACCTCAATCCGCGCCTCGATCTTGCGTGCTGCTGCCGGTCGGCCTTCGAGAGCCGCTTCGACCCGTGGCGACTCGAGCTCCCATTCTGCCACCAAGCGATCCGTCGGCAGCCCGCCCTGTAGTCGAGATGAGGAGGCGCCATAAAAATTCTTCTCGTACCGGCGGGCAATGGCTCCCAACTTGCGGAGGTTAAGGTAAGCGTTCTTGATCTCCAGCGGATCGAAGGTCCACTCCATGTGGTTAATTCCGCGCTTGAGCGCATCCTTGCGCTGCTCCAGCTTTAGCTTCGCGCCCAGGCCGCGGTTCTGGTAGCCTTCGCGCACTGCCAGCATATGCGAATGCAGGTAGAGTCGCGGCCCGCGCTCGGTATTCTTCATCCCCGGCAACGAGAGCGCGAATCCCACCAGCGACTTCGGCCCGTTGCCTGCAATCGCGGTATCGAAGGTACCGATGACCTGGCCGCCGATCTTCTGTATCAACAGAAATGCCTTACGCGGAAGTATGTCGCTCGGGTCGTAACCCCACGTCTCAATCTCCATCTGGACGCATGCTTCCAATTCGTCAAAGCCCGAGCAGGAGCGAATCGCAATCATGGCTGAGCCTCCAGATTATCTTCCGCCAGCTTCCGCTTCGCCGCCACCCACAGCGCTTCCAACTCATCCAGGGAGAGCTCTTCCAGCGGCCGATCCGAGGCCATCTCCATGGCGCGAAACCGCTCGCGGAAACGCAGATTGCATCCGCGCAGCGCCATCTCCGCATCCACACCCAGGTGACGGCCCAGGTTGACGACGGTAAACAACAGGTCGCCCAGCTCCGCTTCGACCTTGGGCTTGCACGCCGGGTCTGTACTAGCGGCCTCGGCCTCCAACTCCGCCGTCTCCTCCGCCAGCTTGGGCAGCAGATCGCGCCAGTTCGGCCAGTCAAAGCCGGCCTTCCGTGCCTTAGCGCCCAGCTTGGCAGCCTCGGCTAGAGCCGGCATCGCCCGCTGCACGGAATCCAGCCGCGATGGAGGCGCGGCGGGTGTCGCGGCTTTTTCGTGATGTTCTGCTGCCTTGATCTCTTCCCAGTTGTGCAGAACCGCCGCCGATGAACCTTCCACATCGGCATCGACATCAGCCTTATTGCCAGCCTCACGCGAAGCTTCCTCGCCAAAGACATGAGGATGGCGGCGCACCAGCTTGCGGTTCAGGTGGTCGAGCACATCCTGGATGTTGAAGTGGCCCTCGTTGGCCGCCATTTCGGCATTAAAAAGGACTTGCAGGAGCAGGTCGCCAAGTTCCTCGGCCAGGTGCGGCCAGTCGCGCCGCTCAATGGCGTCGAAGACCTCGTAGGTCTCCTCCAGCGTATATTTGCGAATGGAATCGAAGGACTGCTCGCGGTCCCACGGGCAGCCGCCGGGAGCACGCAGCCGTGCCATGATGGCCACCGACTGCTGAAACAAAGCCGCCGCACGCTCCGGATCGGTTGCGGGAAGCTGTGCAGAATCTTGTGCAGACGTGCGTTCAGGCGGAAGGTTCATGCACATCAATTCTACCTTGGGCCGGAGCGGTAGCTATGGTTCCTGCGTCTCTGAAGCCGTATACTCAACCTCGACATGATTCGCATTCTGGGAACAATCTTTGCGGGACTGTTGGGCCTGGCCTTCGGCAGCTTTCTCAATGTGTGCCTAAGCCGATGGCCCGCGGGCGAGAGCATCGTCCGGCCCCGTTCTCACTGCCGTCAGTGCGTTCGCACACTCGCCTGGTGGGAGAACGTGCCGCTCATCAGTTGGCTCGCGCTGCGAGGCCGCTGCCGCACCTGTCGCGCCTGGATCGGCTGGCGCTATCCGCTGGTGGAAGCATCTATGGCTCTTTTGTGGATCTGCGCAACATGGCGCCTATTTGCAGCTCTTGCATATGCAATCAACTATAACGAAGGGCCGATCAAAGATGTTTATGGGACCTTGGGAGAAGCAATTCCTCTCATGCTTTTCTACTGGCTTCTTGTGGCACTTGCTGTACTTGATGCGGAGAATCTATGGCTTCCCAACTGGATTACATTGCCTGGAATAATTTTGGGATTTGCATCCAAGATTTTTAGTTTGGTACTCATTACACGCTTAGGTGGACCCGACGTATTTGAAAAGGAAAAGTATGGAGCGTACGGTTTTGCATTGCGCTGGCTGCTCGGCATACTCACCGCCGCCGCCCTCATCTTGCTCATTCGCTGGGTCTATTGGCTGATTTGCCACCGCGAGGGATTTGGCCTGGGTGACGCCAAACTCATGGCGCTGCTAGCCGCATGGCTGGGCCTGCCGGGCGCACTGCTTTCGTTTGTTCTTGGCGTTGTCCTCGGAGCTTTGGTCGCGGTTGTTCTGCGGCTGCTCCCGTCCGCGCGACGGGACTCTGAAAGCTGGTGGCTCAGCAAGCTGCCGCTGGGCACATTTCTCTGCATCGGCGGCATTGTCAGCAGCCTGTGGGGACAGCCTATTCTGGCCGCGTATTATCACTGGGGCGGATTCTGAGTGTCTGTCTGTAAGAGCGCAAGCCGGAGCAGCACCGCTCCGGCCTTCGCGCTACCTGTCAGTGCAGGAGTAGCAGGGGTCGATGGAGGCCTGGATCAGCGGCGTGTCGGCGAGCCGCGCGCCCTTCACCATCCAGCGGATCGCCGGCATCACGGCAAAGGTCGGCGTGCGCACGTGAACGCGGGCCGGATTCCTCGAACCCTCTTTCCAGGAGACCGAGTACATGACCTCTCCGCGCGGCGCCTCGACGCGCGCCGTGGAGATTCCGGTGATGAAGTTGAATTTGTCGTCGCCGGTGTGGAACTCGCCGGGCGGCAGCTTGGCCAGCGCCTGGCGCAGAATCTTGCAGCTTTCCATGATTTCCAGCGCGCGCACCAACAAACGAGCGCGCACATCGCCATCCGGCACAACCGGTACATCAAACTCCATCTCCGGATAAGCCGCATAAGGCGCGTCCTTCCGCAGGTCCTGCCCAACTCCCGAGGCACGCGCCACCGGACCGACAACGGCGCAGGAGATGGCTTGTTCCTTGGTCAGCACGCCGATGCCCGCGCAACGCGAGCGCGCCGTCCTGCTGGTGGTGAAGATGGGAATGACAGTGCGCGCCATCTCGCCTTCCAGCTTCTCGACCATGCTGAGAATCGATTGCGGATCGGTGATGTCGCGATTGACGCCGCCGATGCGGTTCATCGAGTAGTTAACGCGGTTGCCGCTGATGGCGGCGAGAATGTCCATCACCTTCTCGCGAATCTCGAAGCAGGTCATGAACATGGTCTTGAATCCCATGAGCTTGGCCGCGATGCCGGCCCAGAGCACGTGCGAGTGCAGCCGCTCCAGCTCCGCCATGATGACGCGAATATATTGCGCGCGCGGAGGCGGCGTCTGGTCAGTCAGCCCTTCCATCGCCCGGCAAAAGGTGAGCGTGTGGATGAACGAGCAGATGCCGCAGACCCGCTCCATCAGCGCGATGGCCTGAATATGGTTGCGCGTCTCGGCCAGGTGTTCGATGCCGCGAAAGTTGAACCCGATATGCAGCTTGGCGTCGAGAACCGTCTCGCCTTCGCAGATCATGTCCAGCTTGTAAGGTTCTTCCAGAGCCGGGTGATACGGGCCCATGGGAATCTTGTAACTCATATTTTCTCCTGACTCGTGGCCACAGCTTCGCGCAGGTTCACGCCCATCGTCTCTCCCTGACGCAGAAGCAGGGGTTCATACTCGCGACCCGTGAAGTCGATGCCATATTCTTCGTGAATCTCACGCTCAATCCAGTCAGCGGCCTCGGTGAGATCAAAGATGCTCTCGATGCTTTTGCCGGCAAGCTGAAAGGAGAACCCCAGCAACTGACCGTTGAGGTCCCAGTGGTACTCCAGGCGAAATCCTTCATCCTTTGGAAGCTGATAAGCGGTGATGGTGATGAAGCGCGCATAAATTTCGTTCATCGCCTGGGCGAGTTCGCGCACTTTCGACGCATCCAGCGCGAGCCAATGCACTCCGCCCATTTCAACAAAGGATACGGAGATGCCGAGTTTTCTCTGAATCGTCTCTAGCGAACTCATTGTGCGCCTCCATTGGCGGGGCTGGCTGCCGGCTCAGCAGTTACCGCGGCCGGAACCACGGCCGGCTTAACGGTCTGCTTGCGGGCAACGGTGTAGGATTTTTTCAATTCGCCGGGGGTCAGATAAATCGGCGGGCACTCTGAGTCCTGGCTTAGCGCATGCTCCTTGCAGCCCTCCACGCATCGCCCGCAGAAGGTGCAATGGCCGGGATCGTAGCTCCAATAAAATTCACCCTTACCGGCCCTGAACTCAATGGCGCGCGCGGTGCAGCGCATTCTGCAGATTGCGCAGCCCGAGCAAAGCGTGGGATCGAAGCGCACCAGGCCACGGTAATGCTCGCTCACTTTGGGGCGCTCGGGAAAGAGCAGCGTCCGCGAGCCGCCCCACAGGTTCTTCCACAGCATGGTTAGGATGTTCATGCTTTAAACCTCATGAAAAGCGCGGACGCAACGGCCAGGACCGCGAAGATAATTGTGCATTGCCAGTAAAAACGTACCGTTGTGTCAATCTGCAAGCGCGCTGTGGCCGCCGCAACAACCGACAGTAGCAGCACCAGGCCGAAGGAGAGCGCAACGAAGACCAGAGCGGCAACCCACCAGAGAGTGAAGGCCGGAGCGATCAGCGTGGCGACCAAACCGGTGGCCGCAACCCATTCCAGCCCATGTGAAAGCTCCCACATCGCCAGCTCTGGCCCTGCGTACTCGACCATCGGGCCGGAGTAGATCTCCTGCTCCGCGTTGGGCAGCGAGAAGGGATTCAGATGCAGCTTGGCGGGCAGGCAAACCAGAATTGCAGCAATGCCCAGCCAGCGCAGCGGTGAAGCGGGAAGCGCGGCGAGCGCCGAGAGGCTGAAGGTGTGCTGCGACGCGGCGATGGAGATGATGGCCAGCAGGAAGACTACGTTGTAGCTGACGCTGAGGACTGCCTCGCGCGCCGAGCCTATCTCGCCGAAGATGGAGCGCGAACTGAAGCCCGCCGCGATGATGCACATGGAAGGCACTTCGAGCAGCGCCAGCAATAGAATCAAATCGCCCTGGAAGCCGCCCGAGGCGGGCAGCACCGGCAACAGTCCCACAGCGCCGGCCGCCGCAGAAACCGCAATCAACGGCCAGACCTTCATCAACAGGCCGCCTACACCCGTACGCCGAGGCGAGTCTTTGCCCAGCAGCTTGATGAAGTCGAAAAACGGCTGCATGAAGGGAGGGCCAATGCGTCCCTGCATCCGCGCCACCGCTTTGCGTTCCACCCAGAGAAAGAACCACGCGGCTGGCACGGCAAAGAGCAGGCCGGGAAAGATGAGCAGGCGCGCTAAGGCAGTTGTCAGACTGTTCCAAACCTCTGGTGTCATCATGCCTGCACCTCCGTGGAACTGCATGCGCAGCTGATGCAATTTTCTCCTGGGTCGCCCACGATCTCGGGTTCGGCGTCAGCAACAGGGAGCGTGGAGCCTCGCGCGGCCAGTATTCCCGCGGCCTTGGCCACGCCCAATATGATGGCGTCAGGACGGGGCGGGCAACCGGGGACAAAGACATCCACCGGGATGTGCTTGTGCAGCGGCCCAGCCAGCGTGCGGCTGTCAATGAAGACGTTGGTCGTCGCCGGACAGGAGCCGATGGCCACAACAGCCTTGGGGCCGTAGACCTGTCCGTACACGGTCTTGATGGCTCCGACTGCGTTGTGCGTGACCGGACCGGTGACGCAGAGTATATCAGCGTGACGCGGGCTGCCTTCCAGGCGCACGCCTAACTGCTCGGCGTCGTAGCGCGGTGAGAGAGCAGCCACAATCTCAATGTCGCAACCGTTGCAACTGCCCGAGTTCATATGAAAGAGCCATGGGCTGTGGCTGCGACAATAGCACATCAATTTGTTCCAGAGCTTCATGGTCTACCTCCAAGCAGCATTTGCAACGCGTCCGGCCAGACGCCACCAGCCAGCACCAGCACCACTAGCGCAACAATCACGGCCTTCAATAGGAATGGTTCCCTTATTAGATGCGGCGGCGATGAAGACGGATGCGGCACATGCTCAGGACCCCACCAAACGCGGGTTAAAGCCAGCGTGTACGCAATCAATGCGAAGATCGACGATATGATGAAGATAGCAGCCAGTGGCCAGCCAATCTGCACCGCTGTCTCGTAGAGTCTCCAGCGTCCGATGTAGCCGAGCGTCGGCGGCACGCCCAGCATTGCCAACATTCCGAAGAGGAATCCAAAGGTCGCGACTGGATAGCGTGTAACCAGGCCAGTGTGTTCGCCGTCCAGCGCGCCGTCAGCCTCGGGACCGCTGAGGCACGCGAAGAGCAACGCCTTGGCCAAGGCATGGGTAACCGCTGCAAAGACGACACCCTGAGTTCCGAGAACGTTCATTGAAACGATTCCCAGAAAAAGGAAGCCGACATCCTCGACTGTAGAGAGAACCAGCAGGCGTTTAAGGCTGCGCTGTGTGAGCATGAGCAGCGCGCCAAGGAACGAGGTGGCAGCGGCCGCGCCCAGTAGGAATCCTTTGGGGGTCAGCAAGCCCGGAGTAGCCTGGGCTGCAACGTAGAGTTCGCCGAAGGCGGCCATGTCTACGACTGCGATAATCAGGCCAAGAACCACAGCGGGCAATTCGTCGGCCAGGCTAAGCAGCCAGAAGAAGAGCGGAATAGCGGCCAGCTTGATGCAAACGCTGGTCAGCAGCAACGCACGTGCCCAATCCGGCTGTCCGCGTTCCAGCAAAAGGTCGCTGGAAACCAGCGACACAGCGGAGATGAGGACAACAATAAGATAGGTCAGCTTTGCGGCTTGCGTGCGCGCGCTTTGCCAGACTAAAGCCACAGTTATCAGCGCGCCCAACTCAAGAAGCCCAAGGCGCAGCCAAGGATCGGAAACGATCAGCCCTGCAACGGCAGACGTGCCGGCCAGAATCATCAACGGCGCGAGACGCAGCCATCTCGAATGAGTCAGGGCGGCCAATATCAATGCAACCCCGGCCACGGCGCAAGCCAAAACCAGCAGTGATGGCATCGGAGGCGATGGAAGAGTCTGGACGCCGGCAATTGTTGGAGCAAACCAGTGAATGCAAGCTATGATTACCGCCGCCAGCACCACAACCAGGGCCAGCGCGTACCGCTCCATCCAGGAGACGATGACGCCCAGCCAGCGCGAAACTGCCTGCATGCCGTGCCACACGCCCAAGTAGACAGCGTCCACATTGGACCAGCGGAAGAACTCATGCCAGTTTTGCAGGAAGATCGAGGAGAAGTCGCCGGCCGTTAGCCTTCCCTGCTCCGACAACGGCTCGCCGCCAGTGAAAACGCCTCCGCCGGCCAGAGCCGTGCCGCCACCTGCAGTTGCCGGACGCGCAACGTAAGCGATGGCGTAGATCAAGCCGCCAAGAATCAGCGAGACCACAGCCAGCACCAGGCCGCCCATGGTCGAGAAGCTGCCCGCGCTGGTCGCCAGACTGCCAGTACTTGCCGATAGCCCAAACCATGTCACTTGTACTGGGTCAAGCTTCAGCACGCCCAGAATCGGATTGAGCAGGTAATTGACCGCCAGCTGTGGCGCGACGCCCAGAACGACGCTGCCCGCAGCCAGGAATCCCATTCCCCAGATCATGGTCGGCGGGGACTCGTGCGCGTCTTTGGTTGCCTTGGTCAGCGGACCGAGGAAGACGGCACTGGTGGCCTTGGCGCCGAAAAAGACCGTGCCTAGGCTGGCTGCCCAGGCGACCATGGCGGGAACCGCCCAGCCAGCCTGCAATGCTGCCGCGTAGAGCATCCATTTGCTGGCAAAGCCGCTCATCAGCGGAATGCCCATCATGCTGCCCGCGCCGATCAGCCACGACAGCGTCGTCTTCGGCATCTTCTGCGCCAGGCCGCCGAGCTGGTTCATGTCGCGCGTGCCTGCGGCGTGCTGCACCGAGCCAGCGGTCAAAAACAGCCCGGCTTTGAAGAAACCGTGGTTCAGACAATGGAGGAGGCCCGCGGCGATGGCCAGTGGCGTGCCGATTCCTATGCCCATCATCATGTAGCCAATCTGGCTCACGGTAGAGAAGGCCAACATGCGCTTCAAATCGTTTTGCACCATGGCGTACATCACGCCGATGGCCATGGTGACGGTGCCGATCCACATCAGGGATTGATTCCCCCAGGCGATACCTCCGGCTTGCGGCCACGTGCCAAAGCTGTGCATGCGGGCGGCAAGGTAGACGCCGGCCTTCACGTAGCAGGCCGCGTGCAGCAAGGCGCTAACCGGAGTAGGCGCGGCCATGGCCTCGGGAATCCAGGTGTGCAGCGGGAACTGCACGGATTTGGCCACCAGAGCCACCAGCATCAGCACAAAGATTCCGCCTGTAAATGCCTGAGCCACTTTTGGATCGGTCCACAGCGCGCTGCCGGTGCGGTGGTAAACCACCAGAATCGCAGCCAACAGGCCGTAGCCTGCGATATGGGTCATCAGCAGCACCTTGCGCGCGCCAGCGACGGCCTCGCGGTTGGTGTACCAGAAACCCACCAGGCTGAAGGAGCACAAACCAACCAATTCCCAGAAGAGATAGAAAATAAATAGGTTGGCGCTATAGACCAGCCCGACAAAGCCACCGATGAACACCAGCATCGTGGCATAGAAGCGGGTGGCAGCCTTGTCGTGGGCCATGTAGCCGATGGAGTAGAGGAGCACCAAGGCGCCAAGGCCAGTCCCCATCAAAGCAAAAAGGACGCTGAGAGCGTCCACGTGGAAGACGAGGTTCAGCAGTCCATCCCAATGGAGCACGGTCAACTCAACTGGCTGCCCGGTTTTGACGGCTCCCATCAGCATGGCCACGGAAACGACGGCCGGCAGACAGGTGAGAAAGGCCAGAATTCCCTTTAACCGGGCGTTCAACAGCGGCGCAACGAGGATCTGCAGCACCGCACCCAGCAGAAGCGAGCACGGCGCAATCAGAATAAGGGTCTCTGCGTTCATGGTGAATATGCTAGTTAGCTGAAAGATAAGGGGCTGTGACCGGACTCACTGTCAGGGCTTTGGTATCGCAATGCGGGACAACTTTGAGACCGTGATTCCCTTAGCGGTAAATAAAACTTTTCCAACCCAGTTGCGTTTGATAGGGGCATGGCTGAAACTATAGGTTATGTCTTTGCCGGGTCGGCTCATTTTCAGCATCTCGCTCTGCGTCTTGCTCGTTTCCCCGTTCTCTACTTACGGGCAGGACATGAAGCCATCGAGTATCCTTAACTACTTCCATTTCAATGGTGAACCCAACCCCTCGCATGAGCTACATGTCCTACTGGAGCATCAGGCCCGTTGGGACGATTCGGTATCAGGCGACCTGAATCCGACAGGTGCGCGCCTCAATCCGGAAGGTTTACACCTGCGCTTTACGAAAATTGACGAGCAGGCGACGCCGGGAGGCCACAGTACGGCCCGCTACCGCGTCTTTGCCGAGGGCGCCCCTGAAAACAAGGTCTATTCATTTGGCACGTGGCCGATGGCCAGTACTCTGGTGTACGACCCACAGGATCTCTACGTGAATGGACAAGGGCTATTGATGATTCACAAGCCGAAGCCCGAGCAGGAGTTTAGCTTCAAAGCGGAGGCCGATGAGTACGCCGTTGTGGCCGTCACCGATAGCGCGGTGCCGACACGATTTGTTCTCGCTTCGCGAGACAGGCAGCTGATGGTCTTCGGCACACTCGTTCCCAACCCAGTGGTGGTGGAAGAACAGGGATGCAGGCTGGAAGCGAGACTCGCCCAGCCTGATACAACGGCAGTCCTGATCATTGCCGACCGATTTCCAGCAAACACCAAGATTCCATTGGTGTTGGAGTCGGAAGGCCGGAGCAGCAACCAGATAGTGATGACCAACGCAGAAGGCCATGGCGTGATGGGAGTCTTTCCTTATGTAACCGGCATAGCACATGGATTGCTCAAGGCGACCGCGGAAGGCCCCAACTGCGTCCCTTACGTCGTTATACCGTGGGGCGCGGGTCCTCAAGCAGGACCTACGGCCACGCAGCCTGAACCACCGAAGAACGCGGGACCAGCCACCCCGGGAGCCCCGGATTCCAAGCCAGAACAGAAAAAGAAATCTTTCCTTAAAAAGTTGCATTTATAAAGGGTTAGGCGCGCACAAAACCTCTACATATAGGCCAAGAGTTTGACGCGCACAAAACCTCTACGTATAGGTAGAGGTTTTTTGCGCAAAATTGGGTTATTTGGGAAGCGAATCAGGGGTCAGCGGGTCGGCGAGTCAGCAAGTTAGCGAGTCGGCTCTGGGGTAAAACCCTGCTTCCGGAAGGGCTGTGGATTGCCGGGGTTGAAAGCCCGGCCTGCTGCTCCCGACATGCCAATATCTCTGCTAAATATCCTTGAGGATCGCCTCTTTAGGCACGTTCTTGTGGGCAGCTATGCTGGAAAGAATCCCATTCAGAGTCCCGATTCTGAGGGGCGTGTGCTCGGGAACCGCGATGCGGTGGGGTGTTGGCTGCTGGGTTTGGAGAATGATGTGGCTGCCTACTTGATGGATTTTCTGGTAGTCCCAGTGCTTGCAGAGATGCTTGACCAGATCTTCTCCGCTCAGATCGCGTGGGAGTTTCATGCGACTGCAACAACCTCATCGCGAATCAGATGAAGTCGGATGGAAGCAGGCGCGGCAGAGTCGAAGTAGAAGGCTTGCACGGCCTCGCGGACGTTGGCCTTCAATTCATCCCAGCTATCGGCCTGGGTGAAGATGCTCTCGCCGAGGGCTTCGGCGGTGTAGCCACCATCGGCTTCTTGTACAACTTCAAAGACGAGTTCCTTCATGCGGTTTGTTCCCCCTGGTGGCCTTCATTTCATGATACCGCGACTTGGGGAATAACGAACGAGAAGCATCCCTCAGGGCTTAAAACCCGCTGCCAGAAGGTCGGCGGATTGCCGGGATTGAAAGCCTAGCCTGCCGCTCCCGACCTGCCAACGTTCAATATCCCAGGTCTCGAAAACGAGACCTGGGATATTGTGCAGGTGGTCGTGGTCTCCCACCCTTGTTGCGTTTTTCCTCGAAGGGCGCGTCAAGGATGAGGCACTAATTCGTTTAATGCTGATTTAAGGGTGAGCCGCCTGCCTCAAAGTTTCACGCGCGAAGTTGATGCGCAAACGCGTGCGGGTGGCTTTCGCGAATCGTTCTAGTGTGCGCGTCGATGGCAGCACCTTACCGCTTTCGAGGCGAGCAATGACTGCCTGAGTCGTGCCCATCGCCTCGGCAACCTGCTCCTGGGTCATATCCGCGTCTGCACGGGCCTTGATCATGGCCGATGCAAGTGCGAACTCCGCATCCAGCGCATTGTAGGCCGCAACGTACTTTGGGTCCTTCTTCCACTGCTTGAACGACTCTTCCACTGGGATGAATTTCGGCTTCATTGAACCTCCTTGGCCTTCTTCAGTGCTTGAACAATCTCCTTGCGAGGCGTCTTCCGGGTCTTCTTAGCAAAGACATGCACGACGACGATACGCATACCGGTTGCGGTGACATAAACCGCGCGTGCGATTCCGCTTTTGCCCTTCAGCCGCATCTCCCAGAGCGGACCATCGAGGTGCTTCAGATAAGGCTCGTGGACTCTCTCCAGGCCATGGGTCTGAATCAGCTCGACAATGCGCTGAAAGCAGGCTCGGATATCCGGAGGAAAGGCGTCGAGCGTTGCCTTGGTTTCCTCATCGAGAAATCCGACGGACCATCGCATTGGATCATTATACCATTTTTGCAATGTATTGCAAATAACGAGTGATAAGGATTCCCAAATCTTAGAATCCAGACCTGGGCCGCCCACCCACCGCCCTACCACTCCCCGGTGTTGTGAACATTTCTACTTGGTTGGCGGTTCCTGTGGTGGTGGCAAAACTATATTCCCGGCCACATTCGTTTACATTTGATTACCTTGTGGCGGCATATACCTAATCGGTAATGCATCCATCGCGTTGATAGCGACCAGTGTATCGCGTGTAAGACGTCGCGTCTGAAGTTCTATCTCGTCAAACTCGTTATGAATATCAGGTCGGTAAATATCATCGCGGATATGCGTCTTGCCTATCTTATAGCCAAGCGATTGGCTGATCTCAAATAAGAGGGTCGCGTACTTTTCTATATGGCGTCGTACCTGTTCAGCTTCTGTTACTCCCTCGGCCTTGTAGTCTGTCCTATAGTGTGCTAAAAGATCGGCCCATGCGTCAATAATCTTTTGTTCGCCAAAAAACTCAACGTCTATCATATTCAAGGCGTCGACGCGGGCGAGATAGGCTGGTCTGGCCCGGTTTGTCCAAAGAGTACGAAAGATCGCTTCCTTACGGGCCTTCGCAGCGCGATCATCGTCCCCCTTACGCTGAACCCAGAGGGCTGTGATTGGCGCGGCGAGGATTGCCACAACGGTCAATCCAGTCGTCCACCACAGTACACTAGCTTCGTTCATGCAAACAATTATGCCACAGAAACCTAAAGCTTGGTCTAAGGTGGCTTTGCAATCGAATAATTGACAAATTAAGGCTAACCTGACACTACTGATGCTTAGTTGTGTCTGCCGTTCCACTCAGCGTAGTGGCCGTGGAAGTCTTCGATGCTGTCTTCGTGAAAGACCCATAGGCGGGTGGCGACTTCGTCGATGAGGTCGTGGTCGTGAGTGACCAACAGGACTGTGTCCTCGTAACGCCGCGTGGGGTATCCTATCTTATTCATCGTTAGAGGCTAGATGGAAAATCACGGTTTTTGGGGCGGACGGACGCCGGCCCCGGAAAACTTCTGCTCTTCCACTTTCTCATGAGGGAGGCGGCGCGACTCTTTTGGGCCAGGCGCGTCTATAGGGATGAAGGGTTCCGGGGATGGTTTGCGACCCGGAGCACACAAAGGCAGAGGAATCGGCAGCCGGGCGGGTTAACCCTCGACTGGCTATACTAAAGGTTGTGCATGGGAGAGCGAAAACAACCAGAACAAACGGGACAAACGGAACAAATCGAATACCCAGAACAAATTGTAAAAACAGAACAAGCCGGCCGCGAGGCCGGTATTCCTATGAGGTCAACAAAAGCCATGAAATCACTCTTTGAACGGCTGCGCACGCGCCGTCTAGCATCCGTGTTTATCTTGCTTGCCACGCTGTCGGCGGCCATTGTAGCCGGCTCCTATGCCGCACACGGAGTCCGCGGACAAGAAAAGCAGAACGACAGCTCCGACGCCACACCGCTGAAGGTGAACAATTCCACGGTGGAACCCAACAAGTTTGTGGAGATTGCCAAAAGGGTTGGGCCGGCGGTGGTGAACATCAACACCCAGATTCTGCCCAAGCAGTCGTCCAACAAAAACCGTCGGAATTTTCACGGCCGCACTCAGCCGCTGCCGCAGCAACCCGACGACAATGACGAGGACCAGGATCAGCAGGGCCAGGGTCCAAACAACTTTCAGGATTTCTTTAACCGCTTTTTCGGCGGGCAGATGCCCGACATGGAGGGCGGGGACGAAGGCAGGGTTCACGAATCGCTGGGCTCGGGCTTCATCGTCGATCCCAAGGGCTACATCATCACCAATTATCACGTGGTTGAAAAGGCCGACAAAATCTACGTCAAGCTGTCGACCGACCCTGACAACGAAGACCTGGGCCGGCCGGCGCGGGTGATCGGGATGGACAAGGCCACGGATCTGGCGGTGATCAAGATTGAGACCAGCACACCGCTGCCGACTGTTAAGATGGGCAACTCCGACAACACGCAGGTGGGCGACTGGGTGGAGGCCATCGGCAGCCCGTTTGCGCTGGCGCAGACGGTGACGGCCGGTATTATCTCGGCAAAAAACCGGACGATTCAGCCGGGGGCGAACGGACAGTTCCAGCATTTTATCCAAACTGATGCGGCAATCAATCCGGGCAACTCCGGAGGGCCGCTGCTGAACATGAACGGCGAAGTAATCGGCGTGAACACGGCCATCTTCACGCAGTCGGGCGGCTACCAGGGACTTGGATTCGCGCTACCGTCGAACACCGTGGTGGATATCTACAACGATCTGATCGGGGCCAGCCACAAGGTGACCCGCGGCTCCATCGGCATCCGCTTCAACCAGGGCCTCTCGGGCGCGGTGAACCGCGTGTACGGCTTCAAGAACGGCGTGCTGGTGCAGCAGGTTCAGCCGGGCGGGCCGGCGGAGAAGGCCGGACTGAAGGCGGGCGACATCATCGAGAGCGTCGATGGACGCGCGATCAAGGACGGCGACGATTTGGTGAACGAGATCGCCAGCCGCAGGCCGGGCTCGAGCGTCCGGCTGGGCTACCTAAGGGACGGCAAACATGCCGATGCAACGGTGGCTATCGGCGACCGCGACACGGTCTTTGCCGAGATGGGCAACCAGCAAGCTGAAAACAACCCGGATGACAAGGGCGATGCGGGCGAGAGCAAACTGGGCATCGTGGTTCGCGAGCTTCCTCCGTCCACTGCCGCCAAGCTGCACAGCCCTGGCGTGTTGATTCAGGCGGTTCGCTCCGGCTCCTTTGCAGACCTGCAAGGGCTGGAGCCAGGGCTGGTCATCATCCGCGTGAACAAGCAACCTACGGGAAGCAAGGAGCAGTTTAACGCCGTGGTGAGCAAATTGAAGACGGGCGACGACGTGGTCTTTGAAATTGTGGACCCGCGTCATCCCGACGACGGCATCAACCTGATAGGCGGAACGCTGCAGTAGCGTTTAGAGGGGCGCCCGAGGCGGATTTCCGTTTCCGGCGCCCTTTTCCCGTAACGCTTTGGATTCCCGGAAACAAATCGCGCTTCCGGCTGTTGCAATTCATGAAAATCCGCTAGACTTTGAATAGAGAACCTGGCGAGAGGCTGTTGTCTGAGAGGTGAATTCGCATGCTGACTTTTCGAACAAGCCTGGCGTTGGCAGTGTTCATGGCCCTGGCCGCGCCGCCGGTATTCGGAACTACCGCTCAGCCTGCTACCAACAGCAAGCCGGCAACGCACACTGCGCAAACGCATTCTGCCAAGACAAACACTACAAAGACACACACGGCACAGGCGCATCCCGCACAGATACATACGGCGCAGACGCATACCGCACAGGCGCAGGGAAGCCAGACTGCTCGCACTACTCGCAAAGGAAAGTCCAGAGTACGCCGCCCGCGCGGCCAGCAGGTGATGGAGCCGAGCCGGATTACAGAGATTCAGCAGGCACTCATCCGCGAGCATTATCTTTCCGGCGAGGCCAACGGCCAGTGGGACGAGCGAACCAAGGCGGCCATGACGAAATACCAGGCCGACCAGGGCTGGCAGACGAAACTGCTACCGGACGCACGAGCGCTGAAGAAGCTCGGCCTCGGCCCCGATTACTCCAACGCGATCAACGCGAAGGCAGCTTCCTTCGGCGACCCGCCTCCGGCCAGCACGATTCCCCCGACGATAGCGGCAGGTTTTGCGGCGGCCGCGGGCGTGAAGTAGTATCTCCCTGTTTCTCAGAGAAATTCTGACATGGTAATTCCGGGCATTAGATTCGGCGTGACTAGAATCGGCGTGGCAATTTCGATGGTTTTTCTCTCGTTTGCCTTGCTGGCTGGCACGCCTACGATCGGCCAGACCTCTGCACAGAAGCCTGGCAAGTTTCCTCTTTGGAACTTTGACGAAGTGAATCACTCTTGCCGCACAAAGGGCCGCTTACAAGACAAGGAATACTGTGAATCGAAGATGATGAATCAGATCATCGCGCAGGGGAAGGATGCAATCCCTATACTCATCTCTCAGCTCACCGATACTCGAGCGACACAGGAACCGATCTACGACTACTGGAACGAAACGACCGCAGGAGATATCGCTTACTTCATCCTGACCGATCTCTTTACCGACGCCAGTTGGACAACCTTTACGATGCCGGGGTTAGATGCGCTCAATCACGACTGTGGCGAAGATGTAGCCGCTGAGCCTTGTTGGCGGGAGTTTCTCAAGAAGCACGGAAGAAAGTTTGTTCAGGACCAATGGCTTGCTGCATGGAACGCAAACAAGGATCGAGTCTACTGGGATGAGCAGGCACGCTGCTTTCGGGTCTCCTCGAAGAATGAAAAATAAGTTTTGACAACTAGATTGACTTTTATCCCGAAAAAGTTCAGAACCGGAAGGCCGGCATACCCTTCAGCAGGAATTCGTAGCGCGGGCGTAGGGTGTCCGGGCCAGAGGTAATCGTGCTGTCCAAGTGAATGAGCGAGTCGTCTTTGTCGTACTTCGGCCAGGTAGGCAGGCCGGGTCCGTTGGGGTCGCCGGTACGGGCGAAGTTGGTCCAGTAGCTCATCATCTGATCGCTGAGCTTACGATCCTCGGGACGCCACACGGCGCCGGGGCGGGTGTCGAGCGTGCCGAAGACGTACTCGATGTCGTCGGAGTGGAAGGCGAAGGAGCCGGGGTGGAATTTGCTGGGCGGAGCGGCCAATTCGAGGTGATAGCGATAGATGGGCGAATCGCCAGTTTTCCTGTGCGCCTCAATCCACTTCCAAGTGCCGAAGGCAATGAAATTGTCGCTGCCATAGTCGATAGCCGAACGCATGGCCTGCGCATCGGTATCAGCAGGATAGAGCTGGAGGAACTCGGCGGCACGCTCCTTGTAGAGGCCGCCAATCATGCCCTTGAACTGATCCGCGGTGATGGGGCGCATGGCGACGAAGCTGCCCTCATCGCGGTTCCAGCCGGCCAGCAGCGGCACGCGAGCCTGCTTGCCCGCGGCGTATGTGGCAGCAACCGGCTCGGTGAGAAACTGGCCGTCAATTACGGGCCAAAAGCCTCCCTTCTTTTTTTTAACCGCATCCAAGACCTTGTCCGTGGGGAGCGCACGCAGTTCCGCCAGAGTAGTTACACCCAGCGAAGCAACCCACTCCGCATCTTGTTTTTCGCGCGCTTCCAGTGTGTCGGTTGGCAGCGTGTCGCTAAAGGCCGCGCCGCTTTCTCCGATGCCTTTGTGAAAGAGTCCGCGCGCCATGGGCGAAGCCATCAGCGTGCTGACAGCCAAAGAGCCGGCACTTTCGCCGAAGATGGTCACATTGTCAGGATCGCCGCCGAAGTTCTTGATATTGGCCTTGACCCACTGGAGCGCGGCCACCATGTCGAGCAGGCCGTAGTTGCCCGCCGCACCGCTGGCCTCTTGGGCCAGGTCGGAGGTGGCCAGAAAGCCGAAGACGCCCAGACGGTAGTTAATGGTGACCAGCACCACGCCCTTCAGGGGCAGAAAGTCGCCGTTGTGGCGCGGCTCCGAGCCGGCTCCCACTGCATAGCCGCCGCCGTGAATCCAGAACAGGACAGGAAGCCTGCTGTTGGCTGTGGCATTGGCGGGCGCGTAGACGTTCAGGAAGAGGCAGTCCTCGCTTGCTTTATCGTCCTGAAAGATTATGTCGTCGAAAAGGTGGCCCTGGGCGCAGTGCGCGCCGAATTTGGTCGCGTCACGCTCGCCCTTCCATTTGGCCGGCGGCTGGGGCGCCTTCCAGCGCAGATCGCCCACCGGAGGCGCGGCGTAAGGCAGGCCGAGAAATGCCTGGACCTTGCCGTCGTTGATAGTCTTGCCTTGAACCTTACCCTGTTCGGTCTTGACCGTCAGGGAGCCGGCATAGGCTATCGTAGACAATCCCGCAGCCAGAGCCACAATGGCCAATGTGAACGACGCTATCAATCCGGTACGCATGGAAAAAGCCTCCACGCAAAACCTTAACATACCGGGCTGGAGAGCACGCGAATATCAAGAGAATCGATGACTGAGCAGGGGTTTGCAAGGGGCGGTTATGGCCGCAGGATCAGCACTGCCCGTTCGGGATCTTCAAGGAACTCTGCAATTCGGATTGCCTGACCGCGGATCAGGCCTTCAGCCACAGCAGTCGGATAATCGCAGCCGCGCAGCCATATTACTTTGGGAGGAGGTCCGAGCGTCGTGGCTAGCTCATAGAAATCGGCATCCGCTGTAACGATGGAAAATCCATTAGTTCGCGCGTATTCCCATACAGCCAGATCCGGAACCTGAAGTAGATCTTCAGTACTAACGTGCACGGAATTCGCGAAAAGATCCGCAATACGCCGAACGAGCCGACGGGAGAGATTCTCATCGAACAGTAGTTTCACAGTGCGACACGCCGTCCTACACGCGTGGCGTACTCGAATATGGCGGGAAAATCGGCTGGTTCCAACTCTGGATAATCGGCGAGAATCTGCTCCTCATTCATACCGGCTGCGAGCCACCCCAGCACATCCCAAACCGTAATGCGCAAACCCCGGACGCACGGCTGACCTGAGCGCTTCCCTGGTTCGATTGTGATGCGACTCTCTCCCATAGCAGTCTCCACACAAATCATAACGCTATCGGTGGCAATCAGGCCATCACCGGCGTGCACCGGCTGTCTCTTTGTTCCCAGAATCACGGGCCAAGTTCAACCGGATAGCAATGCTACAGTCACTCTCACTTGCCGACGATATCGATGGCCGCTGTGATTGTTTTGGGCGGCATGCAGGCGGTGTTATCGCAGGCCTGGTAGCGTAGCGTGGCCTCAACGAGGTGATCGCCGGGCGTGGCCATAAAGCGCGCCTGAAGGACGAACTCGCCGGTGTAGACGTTGAGCTTGGTAGAAGGGTCGAGGGAGAGCGTAAAGTCTGTGCCGGGAGGGTAAACAACACCATCGAGGTGCACGCCGGAGCCCGGAGGAAGCTTAAACGTGGTGGGGATGAGTTCTTCCTGGTTGGGGGTGTGGGAGTTGATATGCAGCCCGGGCGCGATGCGGAAGTGCAGAGCGATTGTAGTTGGCTTGCCAGCGGGGATGGTGATCTGTTCGGGATGAAGAAAAACGACGGCGGCTTTTGAAGGAGTGCGCGGCGCATCATCGAAGAGCGGTCTCTGGCCCTGGGCCAGCGCATAAGTTAATGCAAGAGCTGCGGCGATGGCGATTATTATTTTGCTGACATTCATAATTCGTTCCTCGGGTGCGCAACGCATCGCGTTACTTTATCATCCCCAGTGCCTTGCGGATATTCTTTTCTAGTGCATCCTTTGTGGTCAAACCCATTTGCGCAGCCACGACGACGCCGTTGCGATCCAAAAAGAAGGTGGTGGGCAACGCGTCTAAGTCGCCGTATGAATCGGCAACAGAATCGCCGTCGATGAGAACCGGGTAAGGCATCTGCATCTTCTGGACGAAGCGCGCGATCTCCTGCTTTTCGTCACTGAATTTGCGGGGATCTTTGCGGTCAATGTCGTCGGCGGAGATGGCCAGCACCTCGAAGCCTTGCGGCGCGTATCGGCTGCGCAGATCGATGAGCCAAGGGGTTTCGATCTTGCAGGGAGCGCACCAGGTGGCCCAGAAGTTAATGGCGAGCGCGCGGCCTTTGTAATCAGAGAGTGAGTGTTTCTTGCCGCTGAGGTCTTCGAGGGTGAAGGGGGGCGCGGGCTTGCCCAGGAGCGGGGAGTTGTATTGCGCCGTACCTGCGGCATCGACAACCAGTTCGCCCTGAGGAGCCGAGGCCCGCAGCCGCTCGGCAGCCTGCGTACGGAATTCCCAGTTGGCCCAACCAGACCAGGCAAAGGCGGCCAGGATGAAGAGAACGGCGGTAATGACCAGAGTGTTGCGCTTCACGAGGATTGGCCTCTCATCCTTATTGTACAAAGGAGTACTGACACATTGCCGAAGCGTCAAATTACGAGAGTTAGCTTCCGCTACGCGTAAGTAGCTAGTTAGCGGCTCCTCATGCAGGCGCCAAAGCTGTTACCATCAATAACCGATGAGCGAAGAAGGAAAACTACCCCGTTCCGGGAAGAGTGAGGCTGGCCGCGCGCCCGCCCCGGCGGCTTTGGTGCGCACCGAGGCGGCGGCGTTGGAGGCATTGGCGGCGCGGCTGGAAGGGCCGATGGCAGCAGCTTTCGACCGGGCCGTCGAGCTGATTGTGCGCTGCGGCGAAGAGCGCGGGCGGGTGGTGGTTACGGGGATGGGCAAGAGCGGGATTATCGCGCAGAAGATTGCCGCCACGCTCAGCTCCACCGGCTCCCCTGCCCTGTTTCTGCATCCGGCCGAGGCGGTGCACGGCGACGTGGGCGTACTGATGAAGGGCGACGTGGTGGTGGCGCTGTCGGCCTCGGGCGAGACGGAGGAGATTCTACGGCTGCTGGCCACGCTGAAGCGCAAAGGCGACGCGCTGGTGAGCTTCTGCTGCAATTTGAATTCAACCCTGGCCAAGGCGAGTGACGTGGCGCTGGATTGCGGCGTGGAGCACGAGGCCTGCGGGCTGAACCTGGCGCCCACGGCTTCGACCACGGCCATGCTGGCGCTGGGAGATGCGCTGGCTGTTGCGGTGAGCCTGCGCAAGGGCTTCAGGGCGGAGGATTTTGCCGAGCTGCATCCCGGCGGCAAGCTGGGCAAACGGCTGGCCAAGGTTCGCGAACTGATGCATTCGGGCGACGCCGTGCCGGTGGTGGCGCCATCGACGGCGATGACGGACGTGATCTACGAGATGTCGTCGAAGAAGCTTGGGATTACGACGGTGCAGGAGCAGGGACGGCTGCGCGGCGTAATCAGCGACGGTGATTTGCGGAGATTGCTGGAGCGCGAGGGCGGAGCGGCGCTGAGCAAGACAGCCGGCGAAGCCATGAACGACCATCCGCGGACGATTGCGGCGGAGGAGCTGGCGGCTAAGGCGCTGGCGATTCTGGAGGAGCGGAAGATCACCTCACTGGTGGTCGTGGATAAGGCGGGGACTGTGGAAGGCGTGCTGCACTTGCATGATCTGTGGGGCGTGGAGTTGATATAAGACAGCCGAGGGAGAGCCATACATGCTGAAATCCCCTTTACAAGTTCTTTTCGGCTTAACTCTGTGCGTGTGGGTTACGATTGCCATAATCTACTCAAGTTTTTTGTTTACTTGGGAGACTCATTATCCAGATGGGTTGAACCCGCCCACATGGCGAACAGGTTTAGTTCTTCTCTTATTGGTTGCAATTACTCAGTGGGCGTCGTTCTTAGTTTTTCGTCGGAAGATTGCATTACGGGTTCTATTCGGCTTGTTTTTATGTACGGCGTTTTCATATTTATTGACTTACTCAAGTCTTTCCGACTCATGGGAAACTCAGTCCCCCGACGGGTCGTACTCGATCACATGGCGTTCAAGTGTCGTGCTTCTTCTTCTGATTGCGGTCACTCAGTGGGTTTCATTCTGGACTTTTCGCCGCCGCATCGCGTTGCAGATTTTTTGCGGCATGGCTTCTTGCATTGCGATTGCAGCTTTATTATTCCACTCAAATTATGCCTTCACTTGGGAACATCGGAATTACGAAGGCCTTACTTGGCGATCAGACGTAGTGATTTTCCTGTTTCTATCTATGACACAGGCGCTTTCATTTCTAGCCTTCCGCTGGATCAAGCTTAGGAAGCAAAAACTCAGCGTTTGCGGTTAGTATACTGCCATGCGTAGATTTACCTTTAGAACCTTATGGCGCGGGATGACGGTTCTCGGCATGGGAGCCGCATATTCACTTTGTGCGGAAACGACACAACAGGCGACAAAGCCTGCCGACACGCCTGCCGTCGCAACTGCTGCCACGCCTGCCGCAACGCAAAAGCCCCCCGTAAAGCCGAACGATGCAGTTGTACCCGCGCCCACGCGCGCGGAGATGCTGCGCGGAGCGTATGGCCCCTATCGCGCCAACAACAAGCTGCTTTATTACCACCTCGACATCCGCGTCGATCCGGAGAAGCAGACGATCAGCGGCAAGAATACCATCCGGTTCAGGATGCTCACGGACGGCACGCGCATCCAGCTTGACTTGTTCGAAACACTGAAGGTAGACAAGATTCTGTACGGTACGACGCCGCTCAAGTATGAGCGCGATTCGGGAGCGGTCTTCATCGACTTTCCGCGGACGCTGCGAGCCGGGCAAATTTATTCAATTGATTTTTATTACTCCGGCCATCCGCAGGAGACGGGGCGCTTTGGCGGCATCACTTTCAAGAAGGATCCGGCGGGGCGCGTGTGGATCAACACGGCATGCGAGGGGATCGGCGCGAGCATGTGGTGGCCCAATAAGGACCAGTGGCGCGACGAGGTCGAGAGCATGGACATCAGCGTCGCGATACCCAGCGGCCTAGTGGACGTATCGAACGGCAAGTTCATGGGCAAGACTGACCTGGGCGACGGTTACACGCGCTGGGACTGGCGAGTGCATTATCCGATTAATAATTATGACGTTTCGCTGAATATTGGCAGTTATGTCCACTTTGCCGATAAGTTAGGCGATTTGCCGCTGGATTTCTATGTTCTGCCGGAGGATCTGGAGAAGGCCAAGGTGCAATTTGCGCAAGCCAAGGGAATGCTGGAGGCTTTTCAGCATTACTTCGGGCCCTACCCTTTCATAAAGGATGGATACAAGCTGATCGAGGCGCCCTACGCGGGGATGGAACACCAGAGCGCGGTAACCTACGGGAACCTTTTCAAGAACGGTTACCTGGGGCGCGATTGGACGGGTGTGGGGATCAGCCTGCGCTTCGACTTTATCATCATTCACGAGAGCGGACATGAGTGGTTCGGCAACAGCATCACGGCCGCCGACCCGGCGGATATGTGGATTCACGAGGGCTGGACAACATACCTTGAAAGCCTTTACGTGGAGTACCGCTGGGGTAAGGAGGACGCAATCAAGTACCTGAACGGCGACAAGGCCAGGGTGAAGAATCAGCGGCCCATTATCGCTGAGCGAGGCGTGAATGCCGAGCCGGATCAGGATCAGTACTTCAAGGGCGCTCTGATGTTGAACACGCTGCGCAGCGTGGTGAACGACGACGCCAAGTGGCGGGCTCTGCTGAAGGGCTTCTATCAGCACTTCAAGTATCAAAACATTCTGACGGAAGATGTTGTGAGTTACTTCAACCAGCAGACAGGGATGAACCTGACGCCGGTTTTTGATCAGTATTTAAGACATGCGCAGATTCCGCGGCTGGAATTGTTGTTCGGCGCGGAGCCGGGCTTGGTGATGTATAAGTGGCAAGCCGACGAGGAGAAGTTCGCCATGCCGGTGCGCGTGGGAAGGCCGGGACACTGGCAGATCATTCATCCAACAACTAAGTGGCAGTGGATGAAGACGCCGCTGACAAAGGATGAGTTCCAGGTGGCGACGGAGTTGTATTACGTGGATGTGAACAAGCAATAAGGGCGGATTACAGAGTTTACGGTATCCCACCCTAGCCGCAAAAACAAGAACGCGGCGAGGGTGGGGCACCCGGCATCTTATTGAGAGCCTCTCTATGCGGCGCTTGCCTTCAACCGCTTCATCCGCCTACGCGCCCAGAAGTAGATTGCAAGCCCCACCACCACGCTGCCGATCTCAGTGACCCAGACGGCGGTCATGGTCCGGTATAGTCCCAACCCGACGAGCGGCGAGCCCTTAAAGGCAAGTGGTATGCCCTTGTCGGTGGGCGACAGCGCCGTCATGGGATGAGTGATCCAGTCAAGCACCCAGTGCGAAAAGACCATCAGGCCGAAGACGACCCCAATCAGTGTCCTGCGCCGGAAGCGGCGTCCCAGCCAGTAGGCCAACAGGCCAAACAGCACAGACCAGACTACGGCCATTAGCAGGCTGTGGTCCCACCAGGGAGGATGAGCTGCGGGATTCATGGGCGATGTTTCAAGGCCGACGCACCAGAAGGCGAGCCATAGAATGTCCAGCACACAAGTACCAAGGATAAGCCAGCCAACGTTGACTTCAGGAACGAGCGGCTTGGCGGCCAGCCCTACAGCCACATGCGCTATACCTGCCATACGAAACTTCCTCCCTTCGGCAGACCTCACACATTTTCAGGAAGCAAGTCAATTCTACGTGCAGAGCAGTTGAAGCAATGTGAAACCCGCGTCAATTTGCGCTCTTGACGCGGACCACGGTGATTTTGGCGAAGCCCTCTTCAAAGACCGGCGGCTTGAGTTTTTCAGACATTTTGCGCATCACGTCCTCGCTGACCGAGCGGTCGCGCTGGCGGTTGCGCTCCAGGCAAACTTCGAGCGGCACGTCGAAGAAGACCCCATGCACCTCGTAGCCGAAGCTCTGCGACATCTTGATCCACTGGCGGCGTTCATGGATGGAGAGGTTGGTGGCGTCCACGTAGTTCCAGGGCATGCGGGCGATGAGACGGGCGCGCAGCAGCGAGCGCAGGGTGGAAAAGACCAGCCCCTGGTAGCGCTGCTCCTCGACATCGTCAAAGAGGATGTTGCGCAGCAGGTCGCTGGAGAGCGGGGTGACGCCGCGTCGCTGGAACCAGGTGGTTTTTCCGGAGCCGGGCAGGCCGATGGCCAGAACCACGTAGCCCTTGGGAGCCTGGGTCGAGCGCCCTGCTGCCTCAGGCGCGGGCGGCGCCAGGGTGGGCATCTCGGGCTGGGTTTCGAGCTCGAAGCGCCCGGAGCCAGCTGGTTCATTCCACTGCTTTTGGGCGGGGCGGTCCTGCTTGACGGGCCTATCCGGCCGGGCGGAATGCTGCTCCGACTGGTGCCGCAGCGGGCGTGGTTGCGAGATTGCCGCTGGGGGCTCATCGGGATAGAGCGGCACCAGTGGCCGCAACTGATTCGAGGGGATTTCCTGGCCGATTTTGCCTGTGGATTCAGAGATATTGGGTGTGCGTCTCGAACGTTTTCTCATGCCGCCTTCAACACGTACTGATACGGGGATACCACACTTGGCAAGGGCGCTGCAAATAATGTGCACTCCGTCACATACGATCCTGTATCGGGAAGGGCACACTATTGAAGCGGAGGGTTTGCGCAAAATAGGAAGAAATGCGCGTTATTTCGCCTCCGACGACCTGCAATGTTACCATCATGAGTTTGGTAGAACTGCGTGCCGGGCGGAAAAGAACCGCCTTACCAGGGCAAGCTCGAACCAGATAAAACCACAGCCTCACCGACAACGAAGGAGAATACAGACATGGCAGTAAAGGTTGGAATCAATGGTTTTGGCCGCATCGGCCGCAACGTATTACGCGCTTCACTAGGCAATCCGGAGATTGATTATGTGGCGGTCAACGACTTGACCAGCCCTGCGACACTGGCTCACCTGCTCAAGTACGACTCGATTCTGGGCAATCTAAAGAACGAGATCAAGGCGGGCGAGGATTTTATCTCCGTCGACGGCAAGAAGATCAAGGTCTTTGCCGAGAAGGATCCGGCCAAGCTGCCCTGGGCTGAAGTGGGCGCGCAGATTGTGCTTGAGTCCACGGGACGCTTTACGGATGCCACGGACGCTAAAAAGCATCTGGGAACGACAGTGAAAAAGGTCATCATCTCCGCACCGGCGAAAAACGAGGATATGACCATCGTGCTGGGCGTCAACCAGAACAAGTATGATCCGGCCAAGCACCACATTCTCTCCAACGCCAGTTGCACCACCAACTGCCTTGCGCCGGTGGTCAAGGTCGTCATGGAGACCTGCGGCATTGTCAGCGGCATCATGACCACCATCCACAGCTACACCAACGACCAGGTCATTCTGGACTTTCCGCACAAGGACCTTCGCAGGGCCCGGGCCGCCGCGTTGAGCATGATTCCCACCTCGACGGGCGCCGCCAAGGCTCTCAAGCTGGTGATTCCGGAGACCGCCGGCAAGCTAGACGGCTTCGCGATTCGCGTCCCTACGCCGAACGTCTCGATTGTCGATCTGACCTTCATCGCCGAGAGGCCCATCACCGCCGAAGCATTGAATGCCGCTTTCACAGCCGCGGCCGCGGGCGAACTGAAGGGCATTCTGGGCGTTGACTCCAACCTGCTGGTCAGCTCCGACTACAAGGGGAACCCGCTCTCGTCCATCGTCGATCTTCCGCTGACCAAGGTGGTCGGCCAGAGCGTCAAGGTGCTGAGCTGGTACGACAACGAGTGGGGCTACTCCTGCCGCGTCGTCGACCTGTTCAGCTTCCTGGCCAAGAAGGGTTTGTAATTCAGTGAACGAGTGAAGAAGTGAAATAGTGAAGCAGTGCGCAGTGATCCGATGTGTTTTCCGCGCACTGTTTCGCTTCTTCACTTTTTCACTTCATCACTTTTTCACTATCATGCGCATTAACATCCCAGGCACCTCTCCCTACGAACCCATCATCGGTTTCTCGCGCGCGGTGCGCGTGGGGAACGCCATTCACCTTTCTGGAACCGCACCGGTGGGCGCCGAAGACCGTGACGCGGCAGGCCAAACGCGCCGCATCTTCGAGATTGCCGCGGCGGCGCTTGCCGAGGCCGGCGCCGGCTTTGGAGACGTGGTTCGCACCCGCATCTACCTGACCCGCGCCGAGGACTGGGAGGTAGTGGGCCGCGTGCATGGCGAATACTTCTCCAAAGTTCGCCCAGCGGCGACTATGGTGGTAGTAGCTCAACTGCTCAATCCTGCCTGGCGTGTTGAAATAGAGATGGACGCTGTGGTTTCCGATTTGTAGCCCGACAGCGCCCGGTTCTAGAATTGTTAAGTAATCAAACTTCAAGGAAGGCCGTTCCCATGCCCAAGCTCACGATTCGCGACATCGATCTGACCAATAAGAAGTTGTTTATCCGCGTCGATTTCAATGTGCCTCTGACCGAAGACGGCTCGACCATCACCGACGACACCCGCATCGTGGCCACGCTGCCTACCATTGAGTACGCCCTTCGACGCAAGGCCAAGGTGATTCTGGCCTCGCACCTGGGCCGTCCCAAGGGAAAGCCGAATATGAAGTACTCGCTGCGCCCGGTGGTGGACCGTCTGCGCGCCCTGCTGGGCAAGGCGCTGGGCGAGGAGGTCAACGTGGCCTTTGCACCGGATTGTGTCGGTGAAGTGGCTGCCACCATGGCGCGTCAGCTTGAGTCCGGCCAGGTGCTGCTGCTGGAAAATCTGCGCTTTCACGCCGAGGAAGAGGCCAACGATCCGGCCTTCTCCAAGGAGCTGGCCTCGCTGGCCGATGTGTACGTGAACGATGCATTCGGAAGCGCGCATCGCGCACACGCCTCGACTGAAGGGATTACGCACTTTCTCAAGCCAGCGGTTGCCGGCCTGCTGATGGAAAAAGAAATTACTTACCTGGGCAAGGCGCTGGAATCGCCGGAGAAGCCGTTTGTGGCCATCATCGGCGGCTCCAAGATCTCTGGCAAGATTGACGTGATTGATAATCTGCTCGACAAAGTGGACACGCTGGTCATCGTTGGAGGCATGGCTTACACCTTTGAGCGCGCACTGGGCGTCACGACGGGTAAGAGCCTGGTCGAGGAAGACAAGATCGATATGGCCAAGGCGGCGCTCGACAAGGCCAAGGCCAAGGGCGTCAAGCTGCTGCTGCCGGTGGATAACATTCTGGCGGACAAATTTGCCGCGGATGCCAACACTAAAGTTTGGGATTGCTCGAAGAATTTTCCCGCCGATTGGATGGGACTGGACATTGGGCCCAAATCGATTGCGGCGATTGAGGAAGTGGTTTCTACGGCGCGGACGATTGTGTGGAACGGCCCGGCGGGCGTCTTCGAGTTTCCGCGCTTTGCGGTGGGCACCAACGCCATTGCCAAGGCTGTTGCGGCCAATCGCGCGGCAACGTCGATCATTGGCGGCGGCGACTCGGTCTCTGCTATCAACCAGGCAGGCGTAGCCGACCAGATTACGCACATCTCCACCGGCGGCGGGGCATCGCTGGAGTTTCTTGAAGGCAAGAAGTTGCCCGGCGTTGAGGCGCTGACGGATAGATAAAGCAGCTGACAGCTATCAGCTGACATCTATCAGTAAAAATCGCATCCGGTCAGAAACCATGCCGGATGCGATTTTTACAAGAGGATAATTTTGAATCTGCATATATTCCAATACGCACTTGCATCACGTGTCATTAAAATGCGCCGATCTATCTTTGTCATATTCATAACTCTTTGTGTGGGAATGTCCGGAGCGGGTTACTGCCAGTCATCAGGGCCAACGGGCGCGGCGCACACTGACGGAAGAGCGGTCATCGCATTTGGCGGAGATGTGATGGTTCCGGCAAATGTCGGGAAAACGGAGACTGCCGCTTTCTTATCCGGCCTGGCAGATACGTTTTCGAAGGCTGATGCGGTGTTTGTAAATCTGGAAGGCCCCATCGGCGGAAAGCCCGCGGAAGCCAAACGATGCAGAACAGAATATTGTTATAGCCTGCAGCAATCGCCCTGGATTGCAGAATCTTTAGCACAAATCGGCGTTCGAGTTGTTTCGGTAGCCAATAATCATGCCCAGGACAGGGGGAAAAGCGGCATGGCATCCACCGATACGGCGCTGGCCAGGGCGGGGATCAAACCGGCCGGGAGATTGAACCATAATGTCGCCGTGCTGGAGATTGGAGGAATGCGCATCGCATTTCTCGGATTTGCCAGCTTCAGCGGTGTTCCCGATCTGCGCGACCGGGACTCCGCTATGGCTCAAATCCGCTATGCCAAGGCTCACTTTGACGCGGTGGTGGTGTCGATGCATGCCGGATGCGAAGGCGAGATAGCCAGCGTGATTCCAGAGGGTGACGAACGCTGCTTTGGCGGGAACAGAGGCAACACAAAGGGATTTGCGCGGGCGGCGGCGGCGGCAGGAGCGACGATCGTTGTGGGACATGGGCCGCATGTGCCCCGGGCATGGGAGATCTGGAATGGCGTTCCCATTTTTTATTCGTTGGGCAATCTTGCCACCGGGGCAGGAATCCATGTCGGAGGAAAAGCTGCGCTGGCCCCGGTGCTGTTGGCTACATTTCAACGGAATCAAGATGGTGCTGTCAAAGTAACGTCGTTTGATATTGTTTCCTTCAAGCAGGAGCCCGGTTTGGGACCAAAACTGGACCAGGAGGATGCGGCAAAAAAAGAGATGATCGCACTCAGCGAGAGTCTGAACAAACCCCCGTTAGCCAAACCGAAGCAGCCGTTGCAGGGTGCCCGACACAGTAAGAAGCGCAATCCAGCAACTGTAAATTGATAGAGAACGATGCTAGATAACCTAAACCATCCTCCGGAGCAAAAGCCCGCGTCGCTTCTACTGGCTTTACACAGGGGATGAAACCTCGCCTCCCTCCGGATCGAGTTTTATCGCACCAATAAAGTCCTGATCGATCGATGCAGCGCGTAAACTACACTTCAGAGAGAACGCTTTATCTAGGTGACTCATGACTGAACCGAACGGAAAGGCCGGCAATAACCCTGATGCGGAGGAGCAGAAGACACTCGATCCGGCGGATTGGGCTGGTTTTCGCGCGCAGGCGCACTGCATGCTGGACGATATGCTCGGCTACATCGAGACGATTCGCCAGCGGCCGGTTTGGCAGCCCATTCCGGATGAGGCGCGGGCGCGGTTTCGTACTGCCGCGCCGCAAAAGGGCGAAGAGCTGGCCGAGATTCATGCGGAGTTCATGCGCGATGTGCTGCCCTATGCATTGGGCAATGTACATCCGGGCTTCATGGGCTGGGTACATGGCGGCGGAACGCCGGTGGGCATGGTGGCGGAGATGCTGTCCGGCGGGCTGAATGCCAATCTCGCAGGCCGCGATCAGATTCCGGTCGAGGTGGAGCGGCAGGTGAGCGAATGGGTGCGGGAGATCTTCGGATTCCCTCATGGCGCGAGCGGATTGTTTGTCACGGGAACGTCGATGGCGAACCTCATCGCCGTCGTAATTGCGCGCGACGCCGCTCTAGGCTATCAGGTGCGCGCCGGTGGCGTAGCAGCGGTGCCACGGCGGTTGACTGCGTACGCATCGACCGCAGTGCATAGTTGCGTCACCAAAGCCATGGACATTGCCGGGCTGGGTAGCGATGCGCTGCGGTTAATCCCCGTTGACAGCCGCTACCGCATTGACCTCAAGGCGCTGGCGACGGCGATAGAGCAGGATCGCGCGGCGGGATTCACGCCGTTTCTGGTGGTGGGAACGGCGGGAACGGTGGATACGGGAGCGATTGACGACCTGGCAGGCATGGCCGAGATCTGCCGGCGCGAGAAGCTCTGGTTTCATGTGGACGGAGCCTTCGGCGCACTGGCCAGGCTGGCTCCGGATATAGCTCCGAAGCTTGATGGCATGGAACGCGCCGATTCCGTTGCCTTCGACTTTCACAAGTGGGGACAGGCGCCCTACGACGCCGGTTTCATTCTGGTACGCGACGGAGAGGCGCACCAGCAAGCATTTGTTTTGCCGGTGGCATACCTGGCACGTGCCGAACGTGGCCTGGCCGCTGGGCCGCCATGGCCTTCTGACTTTGGGCCTGACCTCTCACGGGGCTTTCGCGCGCTGAAGGTCTGGTTCACGCTGAAGGTTCTGGGCACAGAGCGGCTGGGAGCGGCCATCTCGCGCAGTTGCGCGCTGGCTCGGTATCTGGAGGGCCGCATCAAATCAACGCCGGAGCTGGAGCTGATGGCTCCGGTGGAGCTGAATATCGTCTGCTTCCGCTATCGCGCCGAAGACTCTGACAGGGTGAATGCGGAGATTGCCATTCGGTTGCAGGAGTCGGGCGTGGTGGCGCCGTCTACAACCCGGATTGAAGGGCGCACGGCGATTCGAGCGGCAATCGTGAATCACCGCACCAGCCGCGCGGAGATGGACGCACTGGTGGAAGGGACGCTTTCTCAGGGACGCGCTCTGACGGCGTGCTAGACCATGGACGAAACAAAGCACAGATTGGATTTGCCAGACTGTTGTCCTGACAATAGTTCATAATAGTCATCAACATTTACCAATCGAACTCTGCAACCATTTGGTGCGTTTACACTAATGGTGTGATGGAAGTCCCGCCCAGTACGGATTCCCGGCCTGCCGGTTTTGCGCTCCGCTTTGTGGCGGCGGCGCTGATTGTGCGCGGCGGCGAGATTCTGATCGGTCAGCGCCGCCCGAATCAGCCCATGGCGCTCAAGTGGGAGTTTCCCGGCGGCAAGATTGAGCCTGGTGAGAGCCCGCAGCAGGCGCTGGCCCGCGAGTTGCACGAAGAGTTGGGAATCACGGCTACCATCGGCCCACTGGTCACGCGCATCCGTCACAATTATCGCCATGGCGGCGCGGTGGATTTACAGTTTTTTGCCGTCCGCGAGTTTTCCGGGGAGATAGTGAACCACATCTACCACGAGTTTCGCTGGGTACGGCTGGAAGATCTATCCGGCTATGAGTTCCTGGCCGCCGACCGCGGACTAATTCGCGACCTGGCCTCAGGGAAGCTGCTGTAACCTCCTGGGACGGAACGGACCCCTGCGAAGAAGCTGATTGCAGCTTGCGGCGATTGGCCCATCTGCGGATGCGCGTCCGCGCCCAACGATAATGGCTGCTGGTCTGGGCCGCAATCCAGCGCGCCAGCGGCCACACGCGAAGCCATGGATAGAGTTGCTTACGGAAGAGCTTTTCTTCAGGAATGGAATGCGCTAGAGTGAGCATCTTCGCATAGGTCGACTCGAATTCGGCGAGTATGACCTCATATCGCTCGTTTTTCCACTTACGATAGATACGATCGTTCAGGGCGGGCGTCTCGGTCCACTTGAGATCCTCTGCGGGAGTGCGCGGATTGCCGCCCCGCAAGCCCTCCTCATACCATCCGAGGAACATCTTCTTCCATTCAACCAGGTGAGCCATCACATCCTTGGCGGACCACTCGTGGCAGACGCCGGGCAGCTCCCGCTCCTCAGCGTCGAGCCCTGCTATACATTTTTTTAACAGTCGGTACTCGGTCTCGATGGCATCAAGGAGTTCCTGCTTGGTTTTGGCGATGGGCATATAAAGATTCCCTTGATCTAGCAGTTAGATGCGCGGAAACTGCTCACCACTTGGTAGCGGGACCTGATCCAAAATTCGCGAGAACTCGGCAATCTTGGCCCAATAAACGATCCATAAGACAAAGCCTGCGAGTGAGGCGAATATACCCAGAAAAGGAATAATTCCGCAGGCTCCACAGACACACATTGCAATGCCGATCGATTGCCCGGGCATAGGCTCCATGTTTGGAATATTCCTCAACCTAAACTCATTGCTCAAAGTCTTCGCCATCCCTATCACTACAAAGAAATGCCATACCATATTGACAAATGGAACCAATAGTAGCCACAGCATTCCTGGTTCGATTGTGATGGATGTAGCTGAGCACTTTGCCAATGCACGAGTCAGAGTAAGAATGTAAAAGATAAATGGTAAGAGGAAGAATAGGGAAAAAACAAATATCAGAATCAGCAAATGCGTTGGTTGAAACAGATCGCCCATCTTACATCTCCTTTGGATCAAATTGACTAAATTTGGGGCAAAACCAGTCTAGGCCTCAACATAATAAATGGCAATAGTTATAACCTTGTCTTTTGCGATTTTCAAGAGGTGTGCCTATTGTTCAAGCCCTCAGTGCCCCGGAATCATGCCCCAGAGCATGACCATTGTCATGCCGATGACGATAATGCTGGTGGCCCAGGCGATCCAGTTCCAGAGGCGGGAGTTTTTGTAATCGCCCATCAGGTCGCGACGATTGATGAGCATCAGCATGAGGATGATGACCATCGGGAGCAGGACGCCGTTCAAGACCTGAGAGAGAATAGCGACGTTGATCAGTTGCGCGTCGGGGAGCAGCAGCACGGTCAGCGCGCCGCCTGCAATCAGCAATGAATAGAGCCAGTAGAAGAAGGGCGCTTCTTTGAAGGTTTTATCCACACCTGATTCGACGCCCAGGCCCTCGCAGACGGTGTAGGCGGTAGAGATCGGCAGAATCGACGCCGCGAAGATCGAGGCGTTGAAGAGGCCGAAGGCGAAGAGGATGAAGGCGTAATCACCAGCCAGCGGACGCATGGCCTCGGCCGCGTCTGCGGCTGTTTGGATGGCGCCCATGCCGTGCACGTAGAGAGTGGCAGCGCAGGCCACGATGATGAACCAGGCGACGATGTCGGTGAAGAGGCTGCCGACGATTACGTCCAGCCGCGAGGCGGCGTAGTCCTTGACGCGAATGCCTTTTTCGACAATCGACGATTGCAGGTAGAACTGCATCCACGGAGCGATGGTGGTGCCGACGACTCCGATGGCCATGTACATATAGGCCTTGTCGCTCCATACCGATTTGGCGGGCAATTGGACAGTGGCCAGAATCGCATCGTGCCAACTAGGCTGCGAGAGCACCCCGGCAAAGATGTAGGAGATGTAGACCAAAGAAGCGATGATGAAGATTTTTTCCGTGCTCTTGTAGGTGCCGCGCACCACCATGTACCAGACCAGCGCCGCGCAGAAGGGCACGGAGATGAACCGGGAAACATGAAAGAGGCGCATGGAGCCGGCGATGCCGATGAACTCCGTGACCACATTGGTGTAGTTGACGACCACCAGCAGGACCATCAGGATGACGGTGAGGCGCAGACCAAACTCCTCGCGGATCAGGTCGCTAAGGCCTTTGCCGGTGACCACGCCCATGCGGGCGCACATCTCCTGCACCACAATGAGGGCGATAGTGATGGGAATAATGGTCCACAACAAGGTGTAGCCGAACTGCGCGCCGGCCTGGGAATAGGTGAGGATGCCGCCGGAGTCGTTGTCGACATTGGCGGTGATGAATCCGGGGCCAAGGACGGCCAAAAACAGCAGTATCCGGGTTCGCCAACGCTTCAACATTCTGGCTGGTTCCTATTGTGGAGTCATAGAGGGTCTGTTCACACTGCTTTTTTGACCATAACAGGCCAGGGCCGGGAAACGCGAAACTGGGCGGTCAAAATCTGCACAGGAATCTCAAAATATGGGTTGACGGGGCCTGAATATCATGGTACATTGGTACTATTGTACCAAGGAGGCATTATGATTCAAGAGCAGCAACATCGTGAACCGGTAGTTGTCGAGCGCGTACAAACCGGCGTACGCATGGAAAAGCGCCTGTTGAAGGTGCTCAAGGCCGTTGCCGAGTTAAAGGAGATGACGCTAGGCGACCTGCTGGAAGGAATCGTCCTGCATGCCTTCGAGGGCAAGCTGGTTCCCTTCTCTCCGCAAACATTGAAGGAGATTGAGCAGTTCAAAGCTATATACGGGATGACCCTGAAGGCCACTGACAGCCATAACCTGAAGGAACGGAAGTCACCTGCGGGAGGACAGACAACTTCTGCCAAGAGATCTTAGGTATCCCACTTTAGCGACAAGAACAAAAACGTCGGGAGGGTGGGACACCCGAAGTTTATGACAAATGCAGCAAGTTAGCCCTCGCTAGTGCGATATTAGCGAGTTAGCTAGATAGCCGATTAGGCGGTGGCGTAGACCATGTCGGACCAGCTTTGGGTAACATCTTCGTCTGTAAGGCTGAGCAGAGACGCAACCACATCAGCGGCGCCATAGGATGTCTGGCCGGGCGCGAGGAACTGCGCGACGGTATTCAAATCGTCACCCACGGTGATCAGCGGCGGTTCTTCGGTAAGATCTCCCTTGCGCGTCTGAGCATGGCCGATGTTGGCCAACAGAGCGTTGCAGAGGCACTTGCGTCCAACCGTTTCCTCGACCTTGCCGCCCTTGGCAACAAAGTTGGCCACTGGCTCGGCGGAGCAGCGGTATCCGATCTTGCCGTCCGGCATCGCATAGGATTCCCGCAGCAAACCTATGTCGCAGACCCTGTTCCGCGCCGCGGCTACCTCTGGATCGGAGTACGAACCCTGCAACAACGCTACCTTGAAGGGGAAACCGGTGGGTGAGGCCACTGGATCGGTGAAGACCTCGCCAGTTCCGGTGGTTGCCTGGGCGATCAGCGCATTCTTCAAATCGGGACGCAGGCCGGACTCCCGCGAGAATGCAAACGCAGTGCCTACCTGCACTCCGGCGGCGCCCTGATCGAGCGCGTAGCGCAAGCTGTTGGCATTACCGTATCCGCCGGCCAGCCAGAAGGGCACGCCCAACGCACGCAAGCCAGCGAGATCTACCTGATCTCGCTCGCCATAGACCGGCTCACCTGCTGCGTTGAGCAGCAACTTGCCTCGTGGAGGAGCATTGTGCCCGCCCGCAGTTGGACCTTCGATGACCAGCCCGTCGACGCGACCACTGGCGCGGCGGAGCATGGTAGTAGCCAGAGTGTTGGAACTGACTATAGCCAAAAAGCGCGGCCGGTCGAGAATGGGAAGCTGGCCATCAACGTAGTCGGCGGGATCGAAACGCATGGCCGTGTCCGCATCCTGAGGCGCGCCGGTAACCGCCAAGCGGTACTCTGCCGGCTGCTGAGCAGCAAGAGCGTCGATGACTCCAGGGATGTGCAGCGGAATTCCCGCACCCATGAGCACGTAACCCACGCCGGCCAGCATGGCGCCGTAGATGGAGGAAAGGTGCGGCATCTGCACCTTCTCAAGAAAATTAATGCCCACGGGATTCTTGTGGCCTACGCGCGCCAGATAGACCTCGACAAAGTTGCTCACGATGCACAGTTCTACCACCTTGCGCAGATCGCAGCGCTGGTGCATGGGCGGAAGCTTATATGGCGTTCCCTCGGCTTTGCCGCCGGGAATGTAGTACTCCTCCCAGATGCGGTTGGCCATCTCCGAAAAAGGAAAGGCATCGAGGCCCCGGCGCATATGACCTCCGGGATCGCCATCGGCAAGGCGGCGGACAAAGACCGAGTCAAGCGCGGTGCCGGAGACCACGCCGAGCTGACCGAGTTTGGAGACGGTATTGGCCAGGCGCCAGTTCGATACGCCCACTCCCATTCCGCCCTGAATGATTTTGGGAAACTGCATCATCTATGGATTGTTTCACAGATGTTGCGTTATCCCGGCTTTATTCGGACAAAAATGAGAAGAAAAAAGTATCGAGTGAGCAATATTGCTCACAAAATACTGAAATAAGAGCGTTTCAGGCTACGCGGATGGGACGAAAAGGAACAGTCTCGGTGCACTGCCCTCTCTCAATTGCTGTCATAGGCATCTTCGGGGCTGGGAAAACAGGCAAAACAAAAGAAGATCACCAAATTCCAGGATATGTAAAGAAAAAGGGCAAACTTCAATTCATCGGGTAGAGGAGCCTCTGCCTCACCGACATATCGGGCCGACAAAATGACCAAGGTCTTCAGCACGATCGCCCCGGATTGGAACATCATGCCCCAGCGAATAATCGAGACCCAGAATTTGTCCAAATTCCACAATTTCCATGCGGAGGCAAGATATATCAGCGCAAATATCAGGAAAATAATCGGAAGACCCTTGGCATAGGCACCCATCGACCCAACCCCCATTGCTACAGGGGGCCGAACCACTTGTGGAAGCAGGCTGAAGACGAGATCCGGCCGGGCGCTGAGAAAAGTCGCCACACTCGATTCCGGGTCGCCCCACGGTACCAAGGCAAGAAGCAAGTTAACTATGCCCCGAATTAAAAGGTAACCGCAGATGAGGCTGATGAAAATAGGCTGCCGGCTCTTCGCCTTCGATTCCGGAATAAGCTCCTTAGGTATCTCATAAGGCGTCGGTGTAATTCCATGCATCCGCCGCGGCCTGGCATCTTTCTGCTGCATAGACATTCCTCCTCTCTCTTTTCTTCCTGATCCGCGCAATTACACTGCAAACTTGCAAACCCCGTGCAGGACGTGATTCACGATGCAAAAATGTCTTTGATGAAGATTGGAAGAAGTGTAACACAGCCGTTACTCGCGGGCTTTATATATTTTCGCGCAGATAGCTGATGACGTGGTCGGCATGTACAACGCCCACCATGCGTCCCTGCGTGTCGACCACGGCCAGGGCGTGGAGGTTGTACTTGTCGAAGAGTTCGGCCAGCTCGTTCCGGTGCAGGCTGATGGGACAGGAGAGGACGCGAGCTTCGGTCAGCGTGGAGAGGCGCGTCTCCGGCTGGGCCATGACAAGCCGTGCGAGAGGGATGGCGCCACGCAGCACGCGCTTCTCGTCGAGCAGATAGATTTCAGTGACGCTCTCCGGGTCGCCGTCAAAAGCGCGCAGAGCCTCGACAGCCTGGGCCACGGTGGCGTCCCTGCCCAGGGCAACGAAATCGGTGGTCATGCTTCCGGCAGCGGATTTCTCGTCAAACTCGAGCAGCTCCTCGACCTCCTGCCGTTCCTCCGGTTCCATCTCTTCGAGAATGGCGTCGGACTGCTCCTCGGGCAGCTCGGCCAGCAGATCGGCGGCGGCTCCGGGGTCCATCTCCTCGACGATGTCGGCGATCCTTTCTTCGTCGAGTTTTTCGAGGAGCGACTTTTGCAGGCGGGGCTCGACCTCTTCGAGAGTTTCCGCGGCCACATCTTCGTCCAGAGAAGTGAAGATGACCTCGCGCTCGGCAGGCGACAGGTCTTCGAGAATATCGGCCAGGTCGGATGGGTGCATCTCGGCCAGCCGCTCATACTCGATGCGCAACTTGACGCGACGGGCTGGATCAACCTCGATGACGTCAACGAACTCCCAGGGGATGCCGCGTGGGGCGAATTTGCGGGAAAGCTTTTCCAGAGCGGCCCGGGGCAGCAGGCCCTTAAAGACGCGGCGGAATGCGCCACGCATTCCCACCTCAACGTCGGCCACGCGCAGCAGATGGACTTCGCCATGGCCCATCCACTCCAGATCGACGTCGTTGGCTCGCACTACCTTGCGGCCGTGAATATCGATAATCTGGCGGTCAACCAGGTCCTGCTTCAGATAGAGGTAATTGCCCTGCTCTTCCAGCGGTACCATAGCGCCGGCCGAGCGCAGCATGAGCGTTCCGGCGGGCGTCTCCATCACATCCTGTGAGGGCACGATGCACAGCCCGTCACGGGTCTTGAGCACCAGGCCTGCCACCTTGCCGGCATCCTCGCCGGTGGCCACGGCGATGTCCTTGAGCCGTCCGCGCAGTTGGCCGGCGGAATCGGTCACCGGGGTGCCGAGCAGCGCCGTCAGGCTGATGCGGGTTGTGGTGCGGGGGCTCATGAGGAAAGTGTATCGCTTTGGGGTCGGGCTTCGCCTATGAAGTAATTCTGTTGGGCAACCTGAGCGGCTAATACTTGCTGCCTATCGTTTGCCACAAACGGTCTTGGCTGTCACAATGGCAGAATCAGAAGAATGTAAATGTTGGTCCAAACACTACGATGAAAATCTGCCCTCAATGCGATACCGGCTATCCCGACAATGCCTTGAACTGCCCCATTCACGGCGGGTTGCTGAGCGAGATTATCGATCTGCGGCCGGGAATGTTGATCCGCAAGACATACCGGATTGTGAGGCTTCTGGGCAAGGGCGGTATGGGCTCGGTTTACCTGGCTCGGCACGAGCTGATGGACGCGCCACGGGCGCTGAAATTCCTGTCGCATGAGCTGAACAACGACGAGGCCTTCACCCGCCGATTCCTGCGTGAGGGCCGGATGCTGCGCCAGGTGCGGCACAAGAACGTGGTGGACTGCGGAGACCTGGAACGGGCCGAGGACGAGCGGCTGTTCTTCGCCATGGAGTTCGTGGACGGGCCGGATTTGCGCGGCCTGATGCACCGGGCAGGCGGGCGGCTGGATGTGATTGACGCGCTGGCGATTGCGCGCGGCATATCCGAGGGGCTGGGGGCGGCACACGCCCTGGGTATGGTGCACCGGGACATCAAGCCAGAGAACGTGCTGATGGCGCGGGATAAATCCGGCTGGGTGCCCAAGATCGCCGATTTCGGGATTGTGGCCACAGTGGAGAGCAGCACCGTCTACAAGACAACGCACGGCAGCCTGCTGACGCCTCCCTACGCCGCGCCGGAGCAGTGGCGAGGCACACGCGCCAGCGAACTGGACGGGCGGACAGACCTGTATGCGCTGGGCGGAGTGCTCTTCGAGATGCTCACAGGAAATACCGTCTTCGAAGCGGAGAACTATGAAGGCTGGCTTTTTGAGCATTTGCAGACGCCGCCGCGGACGCCCAGCAGCCTGCGCCCGGAGCTGGCCGGATGGAAGGGGCTGGACGCGCTGGTCTTGCGCCTGTTAGCCAAGGACCGCGAAGACCGTCCCAGGGATGTAGCCGAGCTGCTGAGGCTGATGGACGCAGTGCGGTTGGCGGTCTCCGAAAGGCAGCCGACGATGCCGGAGATACGGAAGCCGACGGTGATAGAGCCGGCGCCGCAACCCAGTCCGGCAATGATCCATATGCCGGAACCAATACAGGAGCCGGAAGATGAACAAGTTGCGCGGCTGAGTCCTGAAGCGGAACCGGAAGAGGAGCCAGCAGCGGAGAAGCCGCGGCGAGGCCCGAAATGGCTTCCAGAGGTAATCATCGCCGCAGTCGTGCTGATGGTGTTCTTCTTTTCCTGGCAGGAGTCCAGTACCCGGGATGCTAATTTGTCACCCGCGAAGCCCGTGCAACACTTCGGCACGGAATCTCAGCCAGCAACCCGCACAGGCACACCCGATGTGCAGTGTTCACTGGACGCCATCTGTCATCAAGCCGAGACATTGAGCGATCAGGGACATTACAAGAAAGCTATTCCACTTCTCGACCGGACATGCAATGCCGGAGTTGCGCAGGCGTGCAGCGATCTGGGCCACCTGTACGACTCGGGACCCCACACCAGTGTGACCGACAGCGTGACCCAGGACATTCCCCATGCACTGAATCTCTATACAAAAGCCTGCGATGCGGGCAACGCCGACGGTTGCAACAGCCTCGGCTTCCTGTACAATCAGGGGCGCGGCGTACCCCAGGATTTCTCCCGCGCGGCGGAGCTCTATAGCAAAGGCTGCGACAAGGGCAACGGCACGGCGTGCTACAACCTGGCTTCTCAATTGATGAATGGCGACGGAGTGACAGAAGACAAAGAGAAAGCGCGACAGGTTCTTCTGAGAGGCTGTTCACAGGGAAGCAACGCAGCCTGCGAATGGCTCAAGCAACTGTAGAAACGTGCCGCTGCTTGACATCGTTCCTTGCCAGCCTTGAAACTTCCTTCAGGCCGCAGAAAGCAGCGGACAAATTGCTTCCGGGCGCGTTCCGGAGGGGACGGAGACCTGGCCGGTGAGCGATGCGAAGGCAGGACGGCTGAGTCTGCATCTGAATTCGTCGATGGAGAGCGTCGCCGCAGTGGAGGCGGCGGCGGAGAAGCTGGCCGCCGAGGCCGGCCTGGACGAGGATGAACGCTTCCACGTGGCGATGGCGGCGCGCGAGGCGGCGGTGAACGCCGTTC